>Ga0209345_10001394_pt1 | contig 28983 bp, 31 predicted proteins | sample Cruoilmetagenom7_FD_187294 | JGI IMG/M metagenome (GOLD analysis project Ga0209345, IMG submission 187294) | Oil polluted marine microbial communities from Coal Oil Point, Santa Barbara, California, USA - Sample 7 (SPAdes) (version 2) | ecosystem: Environmental > Aquatic > Marine > Oil seeps ...
CGAAGTGGACTTCTCATTGCCCGCTGATCGTGTGGTGCGCAGCTTGAACCGGATCATCGAATGGCGTGGGAAACCGTGGAATATTCGAGTCGACAACGGCCCAGAATATATCAGTGGAAAGCTCCCTCTCAGCGATGTGAAACATCGCCTGTCGGGCAATGAATGGATGGCATGGGCCGCAAAGCGCGGCACTCACATCCAATACATCCAGCCCCACTCTCAGGCATGTAAACATGCCTTGTCGCGCAATGGGCAAGCCGCAGCAGAATGCCTGCATCGAGCGTTACAACCGCACGGTTCGGCACGAATGGCTGGCAGAATATCTTTGAAACGATAGAGGAGGCACAGGAACAGGCCACAGAATGGCTCTGGACATATAACAATCCCTCTCATGGTTTGCAGGCAAACCACTGCCGGGCAGTGAAACGCCCCAACATGGTCATCGGCGGGATCAAACCCGGAATGAAACTGAAACTAGCCGCGTAATTCTACGAGCGGACCCCATGAAAAAGGGGGGGGTTACCGTTGCGCCTTGTTGCATTGGCTCGATTTTGATCCGGTTGGTCATTTTGACCTCGCAAACTATATGAGCACAGTATGCCAAAAAGCGCGGTTAAGATAAAAAATATTTAATTACAATTACTTAACTTAAAAAGATAGGACCTTTATCGGACGACATGACATTGCAGGTAATACTACTAACACCTATTGAATTCTCGCCTGTTCTATACCGCGTGGTTGCTATGTGGTTGCTGGAAAAGCAAAAGGCTCAGGCGTTTCCGCCTAAGCCTTTGGTACAGTGGTGAGCCGTGATGGGTTCGAACCATCGACCTACTGATTAAAAGTCAGTTGCTCTACCAACTGAGCTAACGGCCCTCTCTGTGGAGGCGGTGACTATAGTCGCATGGGGGGTGGGTCAACCCCGATTCTAGGGAATTCGCACGATCTCTGGCAAAAACTTTGGCAAGGGCGTATATCGCGTCTCATGAAAGACCTGCGCACACCAGATTCCCTGAGCTTCATGAAATGGCACGGGGCGGGAAATGACTTTGTGATGATTGATTCACGGGGGCGAGAGGCAATTGTCACACGCGAATTGGCGGCGGGGCTGGGGGATCGACATCGTGGTGTCGGATTTGACCAGCTGGCCGAGATCCGCGATTCGAATGTGGCCGATATCGACCTGGATTTCTGGAATGCGGATGGCAGTCGCGCGGGCGCTTGTGGCAACGCCACGCGCTGTGTCGCGCGCTACATGATGGATCAGACCGGGATCGAGGCGCTGACCATTCGCACCGCGCGCGGTATCCTTCAGGCGGTTGCGGTTGGCGATGAAGTTGCCGTCAATATGGGACAGCCCATTCTGGATTGGCAGTCGGTGCCGGTGTCCCATGACATGGACCTGAAACACCTGCCGCTTGAGGGCGATCCTGTTGCCGTCGGCATGGGCAACCCGCACTGCGTGTTCTTCGTGGACGATGTCGCAACGGTGGACGTCGCCACAACCGGCGCGCGGTTTGAAAAGGACACGTTGTTTCCCGAGGCGACGAATGTGGAATTCGCCGAAATCCGCGCGCGCGATGATATTCGTATGCGGGTCTGGGAACGCGGTGCTGGCATCACGCTGGCCTGTGGCTCGGGTGCCTGTGCCACCGCCGTGGCCGCAGCACAACGGGGCCTGACCGATCGCAAGGTGCGCATGGAGGTCGATGGTGGCTGGCTGACGCTGGATTGGCGCGAGGACGGCGTTTGGATGACCGGCCCGACTGCTTTTGTGTTCGAAGCGACGCTTAAACCGGAATTTCTGGCGGGCCTGTGATGACAGCAAAACCGCCGATCTTTGCGACGCTGGGCTGTCGCCTGAATGCCTATGAAACCGAGGCGATGAAAGCGCTGGCCACCGAGGCCGGGGTTGAAGGTGCCGTGGTCATCAACACCTGCGCCGTAACCGCCGAAGCGGTGCGTAAAGCGCGTCAGGAGATCCGCAAGCTGCGCCGTGACAACCCGGATGCCAAGGTGATCGTCACGGGTTGTGCCGCCCAGACAGAGCCCGAAACCTTCGCCGCGATGGACGAGGTCGACGCCGTCATCGGTAATCACGAAAAGATGTCGCCTGACACCTGGGCCGGACTTGCCCCCGACCTGATCGGCGACACCGAACGCGTGCAGGTCGATGACATCATGTCGGTGACGGAAACCGCGGGCCATCTGATTGACGGGTTCGGCACACGGTCGCGCGCCTATGTGCAGGTGCAAAACGGCTGTGATCACCGCTGCACCTTCTGCATCATCCCCTATGGCCGGGGCAATTCGCGCAGCGTGCCTGCCGGTGTTGTGGTCGATCAGATCAAGCGGCTGGTCGACAAGGGGTTTCGCGAAATCGTGCTGACCGGGGTCGATATGACCAGCTGGGGTGCGGACCTGCCCGGTGAGCCCCGCCTGGGCGATCTGGTCATGCGCATTCTGCGGCTGGTGCCGGATCTGGCGCGTTTGCGGATCAGTTCGATTGATTCGATCGAAGCGGATGACAACCTGATGCTGGCGATTGCGACGGAACCCCGGTTGATGCCGCATTTGCACCTGTCCTTGCAGCATGGTGATGACCTGATCCTAAAGCGCATGAAGCGTCGCCACCTGCGCGACGATGCGATTGCCTTTACCCAAGAGGCCAAGCGCCTGCGCCCGGACATTACCTTTGGCGCCGATATCATCGCCGGTTTTCCGACCGAAACCGATGCGCATTTCGAAAACAGCCTGAAGCTGGTGACCGAATGCGATCTGACCTGGCTGCATGTGTTCCCGTATTCGACGCGTGAAGGCACGCCCGCAGCGCGTATGCCCGCCGTGAATGGGCGCATCATCAAGGACCGCGCGGCACAGCTGCGTGCGGTGGGGGACGGGCAGGTGGCCAAGCACCTGGCGGCTCAGATCGGCCAGACCCACAATGTGCTGATGGAAAACGCCCGCATGGGGCGAACCGAACAATTCGCCGAGGTTCTGTTCGCTTCGGACCAAATCGAGGGCCAGATTGTATCGGCGCGGGTCAACGCAACGCTGGACGGGCAGCTGATCGTCTGATTGTCTGCCACCGATACACGCCTCATTCGTATCGGAGCCATCATGCACCCCAATCCCATCTTCCGTCAGACAACGGATGACAAGAACCTGGCGTTCGCCCGTGCGCGCGGATTTGGTACGCTTTCTGTCAACGGTGGCAATGGTCCGCTGCTGGCCCATGTGCCGTTCGTGCTGTCTGACGATGGCAAGACGGCGACGCTGCATATGATGCGCTCAAACCCCATTTCACGCGCGCTGTCGCAGGATCTGCCCGCAGTGATCGCCGTGTCGGGGCCGGACGGATATATCTCGCCGGACTGGTATGGCATTGAGGATCAGGTGCCGACCTGGAACTATGTCGCCGTGCATCTGCGCGGATCGCTGTCGCTGTTGCCACAGGAGGGGCTGCGCGGCGTGCTGGACCAGCTGTCGGCAGCGTTCGAGGCGCGTTTGGCTCCAAAACCCGCCTGGTTGGCCGACAAAATGACGGATGAGGCCCTGGCGCGCATGATGCGCATGATCCAACCGGCGCAATTGGAGATTGGCGAGGTCGCGGGCACCTGGAAACTGGGGCAGAACAAGCCCAAAGCGGCGCGCTTGGGAGCCGCAGGAAAAGTCCCTGACGGGGTTGGGCAAGAACTGGCCGATCTGGCGGCTCTGATGGCAGGTGCAAAACCGGCATAAGTGGACTTTGGCCCAAAGGGTTCCTACATTCTTAAAGCGTTTTGCATTTAATCCGAGGCACGGATGAGGCACGGATTCTGTGCAAAGCGCCCACATCCTTGAAATGGTGTGGGCCTTTTACATTTTGCCCTGACTTAGGGAAAACGTAAAAGGCTTTAAGTAGGAGGAGTTGATATGCCATTACCCCTTGCCCCAATTACCGCCATCGGCTTGCGCTATGGTGCGGTCGCCTTGGCCGGGTACGCCGTGGCCCGTTCGGTCGAAAAGGGCCGCCGTGACCAGCGGGCCGAAGATGCGCTGGATGAGACCCCTGAGGGTCTGACCGCCCGGCGCGAGGCTGAACAGCTGAACGCCACCCACCGGTTTCGCCGTGTGTTCCGGCTGGGCACCTCCGGCACGGGACTTGAAATCGATGCAACCACTCTGACCCGTATTCGCATCAAGAAAGTCTGACCATGCAACTCATTTCCTCGCCCGCCTCGCCGTTTGTGCGCAAGGTACGTGTTCTGTTGATCGAAACCGGACAAGAGGGAGAGGTGGAACAGATTGACGTGTCAACCACGCCTTTGGCGCCTGCCGCCGAAGTGACGGCGGCCAATCCGTTATCGAAAATCCCCGCGCTGATCCGGCCCGATGGCCCGACCCTGTATGACAGCCGCGTCGTCACCCGGTATCTGGATGCGCGCAAGGGCGGCACCCTGTATCCCGACGCGCGGATCTGGGAGGTGCTGACGCTGGAGGCCACAGCTGACGCGTTGTTGGATGCCGCCGTGCTGATGGTTTACGAAGGGCGCTGTCGCCCCGATGACAAGCAGGACAAGGGCTGGCTGGACGCGCAATGGTCCAAGATCGAAGGCGCGCTGGACGCATTGAATGCCCGTTGGATCAGCCACCTGGCCGGGCCACTGGACATGGGCCAGATCGCCGTTGGCTGCGCGCTGGGCTATCTTGATTTCCGCCATCCGGACCGTGAATGGCGCAAAGGGCGGGATGAGCTGGACGACTGGTTCGCGGTATTTTCGCAACGCGACAGCATGGTGGCGACGAAGCCGGTGGGGTGAACCCCCGGTGATCCGGCGTTAAGCTGCAAGTCCGCAGCGGTCTGCATTCACCCAGGCGAGGATTTTCGGATCGACGACCGAAGAAGGCATTACAGGAGAGTTTCTTCTGCCGGGAACCAGAGCCCGGTATGATGGACTTGTTGAGGACGGGCCAGAGTTCGGGGTCGTCATGCATTGTTGGGTCGACGCTGAATTGCATATATATGATTGTTACGTCGCCTTCTTTGGTAACCAGTTTCCAGAAGGCCCCCCAAGAAAGCGCCATACGTCCTTCGATATGCGTCGGTATCCTTGGTCGTCGTATAATTCTGTTTTCGCGGAGCGGTGCGTGCTGTGCGTTTGAGCTAAGCTCTTTCTGAGAATCCCAGCCCTCTCAAGCCCCAGACCCCTTGACCAAAATCAAAAGCGATTCGGCTCGTTTGCGCTAACCAGCCTTAGACATGGTGTTTTTTGCACCACGCCCCCCTTGCTTTTGCCTCCCTGCGCCCTATTGACCGCTGGACGCAGCGGGTTTCCTTGGCTAAACACCGCCTGAATAGGCTGTGGGGAACTGCGGCCTTCCGTCGTGTCGGTCGCGTTCCCAGCGGCCTAGCCAAGGAGAAACGCACGTGTCACACGCTGACGACCACGAAGGGACCCGCCGGGATTTCCTTTATTACGCAACTGGCGGCACCGCCGCCGTGACTGCAGGCGTTGCGGTCTGGCCGCTTGTCAACCAAATGAACGCTTCTGCTGACGTAAAAGCGCTCAGCTCGATTCGTGTTGATATTTCGGCAATCGAACCTGGAACGCAGGTCACCGTGAAATGGCTGGGCAAGCCGGTTTTCATCCGTCGTCGTACGGAAGAGGAAATCGAACTGGCCCGCACCCAGGACGCCGACGACATGCCCGACAAGTTCGCGCGCAATGACAACAGCGATCCGACCCTGTCGGCCGATGATGTAAACCGCACCATGGACGAAGCTGGCGAATGGCTGGTCATGATGGGTGTTTGTACCCACCTGGGCTGTGTGCCCCTGGGGGACGGCGCCGGTGACTATGGCGGGTGGTACTGCCCCTGCCACGGGTCGCACTATGATGCATCCGGTCGTATCCGCAAAGGCCCCGCGCCTGAAAACCTTCCCGTTCCCGTCGCCGAATTCGTCGACGAAACGACGATCAAACTGGGCTAAGGGAGAGACACGAAATGGCTGGTATTCCCCACGACCACTATGAACCCAAGACAGGGTTCGAAAAATGGCTGCACTCGCGCCTGCCGATTGTCGGCTTGGCCTATGATGCGCTGATGATCCCGACCCCCAAGAACCTGAACTGGTGGTGGATCTGGGGCATCGTTCTGGCGTTCTGCCTGGTGCTGCAAATCGTCACCGGTATCATCCTGGCGATGCACTATACCCCGCATGTTGATATGGCGTTTGCATCGTTGGAACACATCATGCGTGATGTGAACGGCGGACACTTCCTGCGCTATACCCACGCAAACGGCGCCTCGCTGTTCTTCGTGGCCGTTTACATCCACCTGTTCCGCGGGTTGTTCTATGGGTCGTACAAGGCACCCCGTGAGATCACGTGGATCGTCGGCATGCTGATCTATCTCATGATGATGGCAACCGGCTTTTTGGGCTATGTTCTGCCCTGGGGCCAGATGTCCTTCTGGGGTGCGACCGTGATCACCGGCCTGTTTGGTGCCATCCCGTTTGTTGGCGAAAGCCTGCAAGCCTGGCTGCTGGGTGGACCGGCTGTGGACAACGCCACGCTGAACCGCTTCTTCTCGCTGCACTATCTGCTGCCCTTCGTGATTGCCGCCCTGGTTGCGATCCACATCTGGGCCTTCCACACCACCGGCAACAACAACCCTACGGGTGTTGAGGTTCGTCGTGGGTCCAAGGAAGAAGCGGAAAAAGACACGCTGCCGTTCTGGCCATACTTCGTGATCAAAGACCTGTTCGCGCTGAGCCTGATCCTGCTGATCTTCTTTGCCATCGTCGGCTTCATGCCGAACTATCTGGGTCACCCCGATAACTATATCGAGGCGAACCCGCTGGCGACGCCCGCACATATCGTGCCGGAATGGTATTACCTGCCGTTCTACGCGATCCTGCGCGCCTTCACCGCTGATGTCTGGGTCGTGCAAGCGGTCAGCTTCATCACCGGCGGTATCGTCGATGCAAAGTTCTTCGGTGTGCTGGCCATGTTCGGTTCGATCTTCGTGATGGCGCTGGCACCCTGGCTCGACACCTCGTCGGTCCGTTCGGGTCAATATCGCCCGATGTTCAAATGGTGGTTCCGCCTGATGGCCATCGACTTCATCGTTCTGATGTGGGTCGGGGCCCGGGACACGGAATTTCCGCATGACTGGATCTCGCTGATTGGTGCCACCTATTGGTTCGCTTACTTCCTGGTCATCCTGCCCCTGCTGGGCGTGATCGAGAAGCCGTCGACACCGCCGGCCACCATCGAAGATGATTTCAACGCCCATTACCCTGACGCCGCCAAGAACGCGGCCGAGTAAGAGGGGGAGCGAGAACAATGATCAAGAAACTTACCACATCCGCTATCCTGGCGCTGGCCCTCACCACTGGTGGGGCGCTTGCCTCCGGTGACGGCGGTGCTATCCATGACGAGGCCTTCTCGTTCGAAGGGCCGTTCGGCACCTATGACCAGAACCAGTTGCAGCGCGGGCTGAAGATCTATACCGAGATCTGCTCCTCCTGCCACGGTCTGAAATACGTGCCACTGCGGACCCTGTCAGACGACGGTGGCCCGAACTTTTCCGCAGATCAGGTGCGTGCCTATGCCGCTGAAAACTTCGAAGTGTTCGACGCCGAGCTGGACGACTATCGCCCCTCGACCCCGGTCGACCACTTCCCGGTATCCAACGACCCGAACGCACCGGACCTCAGCCTGATGGCCAAGGCGCGCGCTGGCTTTCATGGCCCCGCGGGCACCGGCATCAACCAGTTGGTTCGTGGCATCGGTGGCGCGGAATACATCGCCGCCTTCCTGACCGGGTTCACCGGTGAAGAAAAAGAAGTCGCCGGATCGGTCCTGTATGAAAACACCGCCTTCGCGGGTGGCTGGACGGCCATGCCGCCGCAGCTGTGGGGCGAGGACGTTGAATTCGACGATGGTCACGCCAATGACATCCACCACGAAGCGGTCGACATGGCTGCCTTCCTGATGTGGGCTGCGGAACCCAAAATGATGGAACGCCAGCATGCGGGTTTTGTTGCCGTGCTGCTGCTAACCCTTCTGACGGCTCTGCTGTACCTGACCAACAAAAAACTCTGGGCCCCGCATAAGGGCAAGAAAACGGACCTGTAAGGTCGTTTTGACAGTTGAAGAAATGGACACCCTTGGGCCCAGCCCATGCGGTAAGTGTTGAAGCGATACATCGAGTGAAGCGATAACACTTCCTGGATTTTAAGAGTTGGCTCCGCTGGTCACAGCGGGGCCATTTTTATGCCTGGTAGAGATTAAAGCGATCCAACATTGGGGATATGGTCATATAGTGGCGCTTCTTTGGAACTCCGTCGAGGTGAACTCGGCAACAATTGCGCACCTTCAAGCCGCTACCGCATGGGCAGAAGTGTCGGCCCCGTTTCCATTTTTGACCAAGTAAAACAAGGAGACCTTTGACTATTTTCGGGTCCTCGGGACAACCAAGAAATGTTGCATATGCCTGAACTAAGCCATCGAATCCGTGCTTCAGTTCACTGAACGGCCATACATCCTCATATTTCAAATGGTGTTGCCCAAAGAAGTAGCTTCTGATTGGCCCATCAAGAAAGTCCGCTACCCTCATCTTGGGGCTTTTCGCAAGCAACACAGAGGTGGTCCTACTTTTTCGACCACCTCTGACTATGGGACTGAAACGGACGAACGAATTCCGCCAAGATGCAGTGCGGATCGCGTTGACCAGTGGGCTGACCGTTGCCCGGCAGTCGCTGCTTGCAGCGATGAGAGGGGTGCAAGCAGGTAGCATCGGATTTGGGCGTTGGGCTGTCGACGCTGAACAAATGGATTACGGCACATCCACTGCCCGGCAGTGCATGTTTACATGCATGAGAGGGGAGACACTGATGTGGTGTCGAAAGAGGATTTGAGCCTCGCTCAGGAGAATGAACGCCTTCGACGCGAGGTGCGCATTCTCAAGGAGGAGAGGGACATCCTAAAAAAAGCCACCCAGTTCTTTGCGGGCCTAAAGCAATGAGATTTAGGTTCATCGAAGAACACCGTGACAGTTTTCCGGCCAAACGCTTATGCCACGTTGTCTGCGGCTGGCAGGGCAGATTGCGGGCCTTCCGCAACCGCCCTGCCAGCCGCAGACAACGGTCTGATATGGTTGCGTTGGCACATATCAAGGAACAATCACGTCTGAGCCTGGGCAGCTACGGCAGGCCACGGATGACAGAAGAGCTGAAGGAAATTGGCCTGGATGTCGGTCATCGTCGCGTTGGTCGTTTGATGCGCCAGAACGGCATATCCGTTGTCCGAACACGCAAACACAAGGTGACGACTGACAGCGATCACAAGTTCAACATTGCACCAAACCTGCTGGAACGTGACTTCTGCGTTAATACGCCCAATCAGAAATGCCCTCTCATCGATACTGCGTATCGACTGCCGGGCAGCGGTCAGCAATCGCATGAAGCGCGATCTGACGATACGTGCCCTAAAGATGGCTATCGCATTCCGCGCACCAGCAAAGGGCTGCATTCACCATACGGACAGGGGCAGCCAATACTGTTCGCACGATTACCAGAAAATCTTGCGACAACATGGGTTCAGGGTGTTTCCTCTCACGCATGCAAACATGCGCTGCCGGGCAGCGGATGAGCGGCAAGGGAAATTGCTATGACAAAGCCGCCGTTGAAACGTTCTTCAAAACCATCAAGGCCGAGATGATCTGGCGACGGTCATGGGAAACCCGGCGGCAGGCTGAGGTCGCAATCTTCCACTCTCATGGTTTACAAGCAAACCACTGCCGTGCAGCGGAATACATCAACGGCTTCTACGATCCGCGACGCCGACACTCAGCTCTGGGCTGGAAAAGTCCGGTCGCGTTCGAGCGGAAGGTGGCATAAACGAGCACTTAGGGAGGATTACCGGTTCAAATGCCATGAATGGCGAGATCTTGGCTCTGATAGCGATCCGCATCGGTGTGTTCTTTGTGTTTCGGTTCGTTCGACACGGCAGAATGTTCCACCCGAATGAGGCGCAATTGGGTGCCGGTATTTTGCATTTTGACGGGCATCACGGACGCTTACGAAAGAGACTCGGTTCACACAAATCCATGCAATGCGGTTACTACGATGATCTGACCGATCCCCTTCAACCGGCATTCACCTTTCTTTAATACAGAGCTTTCGACTGCGGATCACCACATCACAGCACTTTGCCCGGATTCAGGATGCCGGTGGGGTCAAGAGTGCCTTTCAACTGGCGCAATACCGATAATTCGGCCTCGCTGCGCGAATACGACAGCCAGGGTTTCTTGTGCAGCCCGATGCCGTGCTCGGCCGAGATAGACCCGCCAAAGCTGCGGGTTACGTCATAAACACAAGCCTCAACTTGCCTTCCGTCGGGGTCGTCGGCGGGGGTCGGGCCGACCAAAATATGCAGGTTGCTGTCGCCGATATGACCGAAATAGAGATTGGCCAACCCTAGAAATTTCTGCGCCAGATCAGCGCGAATACGTTCAACGCAATCACCAATCTGCGTTTGCGGCACCGAAATATCAAAATTGATTATCGGTGAAAACGATCTTTGCAGTTCCGCCACATCATCACGCAGCGCCCAGAAATCCAACACGTCGCTGTGCGACTGGGCCAGCAGCACATCCAATGCCCAGCCGCTTTCCATCGCTTGTTCCAGCATGGCCTGAAAGGCCGGGGCCTCGGCATCCGGATCGGCCCCCTGCATGTCGATCAGCGCATAAAGCGGAAAATCAACGCCAAGCGGTGCGCGCACGCCGCCGATGGTTGTCACGGCGCGGTAGTAATCGTTCCACATCACCTCAAAGGCGCTGACACGGCCGGACAGCGTGGTTTGGGCATGGCGCAACAGCTTTAGCGCGGCGTCAAACCCAGACAGCCCGATCAGCGCGGTATTGGCCCCCGCCACCCCCGGATGCAGGCGCAGCACGGCGCGGGTGATAACACCCAACGTGCCCTCAGAGCCAATAAACAGGTGTTTCAGGTCAAGAGCGGCGTTATTCTTGGGCATTTTGTTCATCATCGGCAAAATGGTTCCATCCGCCAGTACCACCTCTAGGCCCAGCACCAGATCGCGGGTCATGCCATAGCGGATCACTCGGTTCCCCCCGGCATTGGTGGCGATATTGCCGCCAATCTGGCAAGAGCCGCGCGCCCCAAGGTCAAGCCCGAACATCAGCCCGTTTTCAGCCGCCGCCTCTTGTATCACCTGCAGCGGAGTTCCCGCGCCGACGGTCATCAGTCCCGCCGCGTCGTTCAATTCTTCGACGCCGGCGATATTGCGGAGCGACAAAAGAACCGCGCCGGTGCTGGGCACAGCCCCACCGGCCAACCCGGTCATACCACCCTGTGGCACGACGGGCTGGCCATGGGCATGGCACAAAGCCAGCACCGCAGATACCTGTGCGGTCGTGCGCGGATGCACCAGCGCCAGCGGGACACCGCCCCGTTCGTCGCTCCAGTCGCGCAGGGCCGTGGCCGGGATGTCTGTGCCAATTTGCAGATCCTGTGGGGCCAAAATGTCCCGCAACATGGTCACAAAGGCGTCAGTGTCCGTGGTGTTCTGCATCTTGTTCGCCCCTTTTCCCGCCGGTTATTCTGCGGCATCAAGCAGGCCGCGTTCACGGGCCATGGTCATGGCGGTATCCTGAATCATGTCTTCCTGACCGCCGATCATCTTTTGCTTGCCCAGCTCGATCAGAATATCCCGCGCCGGGACGCCAAACCGCGCCGAGGCGCGTTTCGCAGGTAGCAAAAAGGTCGAATAAACCCCGGCAAAGCCCAGCGTCAGAGATTCGCGGTCGACCCGCACTATGTGATCCATCAGTGGCACGATGATATCTTCGGCTATATCCATCAGGGCAAATGTATCTACGCCCGATACGATACCCATACGGTCGCAAACCGCCGCCAGAACCTCTAGCGGGGCGTTGCCCGCTCCGGCACCAAGCCCGGCAACCGACGCGTCAATCCGGCTGGCACCAGCGGCGATGGCGGCAATCGAATTGGCAACGCCAAGGCCAAGATTGTGATGACCATGAAAGCCGATCTCGGTCTCTGGGTTCAACGCGTCACGCAAGCGGGTGATGGCGTCGGTCACGTCATCGGTCAGCATATATCCGGCGCTGTCCGTCACATAGATCGTCTGCGCACCATAGCTTTCCATCAGCTTGCCCTGTTCCACCAGCCCAGCGGCATCATTCAGATGCGCCATCATCAAAAAGCCGGTGGTATCCATACCCAGCTTGCGGGCGTGGGCGATATGCTGGGGCGAGGTGTCTGCCTCGGTGCTGTGGGTGGCGACATGGACACTGCGCGCACCGGCGGCATAGGCCTCGTCCAGTTCATCCATGGTGCCAAGGCCAGGGATCAGCAGAACTGAAACCGTGGCTTGTGTCATCTTTTCAACCACCGCCGAGATATATTCGGCGTTGGTGGCAAGGGCCCTGCCATGCTGGATCGAGTTGCCACCCAGACCGGCGCCGTGGGTCACCTGCAGCATCGGCACATTGGCGCGGTCCAATGCGGTGGCGATCTCGACCATCTGTTCAACGCTGATCTGTTCGCGCTTGGCGTGCATACCGTCGCGCAGGCACATGTCATGAAACGTGACCTTGCGGCCTTCCAGTTTACTTTTTGCCATTATGCGGCCTCCACCGGTTTGAGGGTCAGGTTGCCTGCCAGAATTTCGCTGGCGAACATTTCAGCCGTGCGGGTTGCGGCAGCGGTCATGATGTCCAGATTGCCCGCATAGGTGGGCAGATAGTCGCCCAGTCCGGCGACCTCCATAAAGACCGACACCAGGTTGCCTTCAAAGATCGGGCCATTTACCAGCCGGTAACCGGGCACGTATTTCTGCACCTCGGTGATCATCGCCAGTACCGAAGCGGTGATCGCCGCCTGATCCGGCGTGTCGTCGGTTTCGCAATAGATCGTGTTGCGCATGATCATCGGTGGTTCTGCCGGGTTGATGATCGCCAGTGCCTTGCCGGTACGCGCGCCGCCCACCTTCACCAATGCGTTCGACGTGGTATAGGTAAATTCGTCCAGATTTGCACGGGTGCCCGGCCCGACCGATTTTGACGCAAGGCTGGCGATGATTTCGGCGTAGGCCACAGGCTGCACCGATGAAACGGCGCTGATGATCGGGATCGTTGCCTGACCCGCGCAAGAAATCATGTTGACGTTCATCTCTAACTTGTCGGCATGTTCGCGCAGGTTGACCGGCGGCACGCAAAGCGGGCCGATCGCGGCCGGGGTGAGGTCAATCATCAACACCCCAAGCGCGTTCAGCTTGCGGCTGTTTTCGGCGTGGACATAGGCGCTTGTCGCGTCAAAGGCGATCTGGATATCGTCTGCCTGTACATGCGGCAACAACCCATCCACGCCTTCGGCGGTGGTTTTCAGCCCCATGTCGCGGGCCCGTTTCAGGCCTTCGGAATCGGCGTCGATGCCAACCATCCAGACCGGTTCAAGAACCTCGCTGCGGCGGATCTTGTAAATCAGATCGGTGCCGATATTGCCCGACCCGATAAGGGCGCATTTGATCTTTTTCAACGTCTTCTCCTGTTTTGTCGGGGCCGTACTGACCTAGCGTGCCACCCAAGTGGGCAGCGCCAGCGAAAGCACGGGTAGGTACGTAATAAGGGCCAGTGTCACCAGCATCACCAGAACGAAAGGCAGCGCGCCGCGCATCAGCTGTTCCAGCGGCACATTGCCAACCTTTGCACCGATGAACAGGTTCATTCCCAAAGGTGGCGTGACCATACCGATGCCCAGATTGACGATCATCACGATACCAAAATGGGTCGGATCAATGCCCATCGCCATGGCCACCGGCAGCAGGATAGGGGTCAGGATGATGATCGCCGCCAGCGTTTCCATGAACGTGCCAACCACCAGCAACAGCAGGTTGACCAGCATCAGCAGCGCCAGAGGCGAACTAACCATGTCAACCATCGCCTCGGCCAGAATGACCGGGATGCGTTCAATGGTCAGTACCCGGCCAAAGATCGTCGCGGCGCCAACGATCAGCATCACCGACCCGGTGGTCAGCGCCGATTGGGCAAATACCCGGTACAGATCGACAAGGCGCAATTCTCGGTAAACAAACAGCCCCACGATCAACCCGTAAATGACCCCTATGGCGGCGGCCTCGGTCGGGGTGAATATCCCGCCGTAGATGCCGCCCAGAATGATCACTGGCACGATCAGCGCCCATTTGGCATCCCAGATCACATCCCATGCCTCGCGCGGGGTGTAGCGGGTTGCATCCGCACCGACACCCTCGCGCCGCGCCTGTATCCAGGCATACGACATCAGCGCCAGACCGATGATCATCCCCGGTACGATACCGGCCAGAAACATGCCGGTGACCGACACATTGGCCGACGCCGCATAGATCACCATCGGAATGCTGGGCGGAATGATCACCCCAAGACTGCCTGCCGAGGCGATAAGGCTGGTGGAAAACACCGGACGATAGCCATCCTTGGCCATGGCCGGCAGAAGGATACTGCCCACGGCCGCAACCGTCGCCGGGCCCGAACCGGAAATCGCGCCAAAGAACATGCAGGTGGCCACGGCAATGATCGCCAGCCCGGCATTATAACGCCCGAACAGCACCTTGCCGACATTCAGCAGACGCGACGACAGGCCACCCTGACTCATCAGGTCTCCGGCCAGAATGAAAAACGGCACCGCCATCAGCGGAAAGGAATCAATCGACGTGACCAGCCCCTGGGGAATGAAGCTGCTGGAAACCTTGCCACTGGTAAACAGAACCACGCTTGACGCGACGCCCAGCGAAATGGCGATGGGAACCCCCAGCACCAGCAACAATGCGAAAATACCGAAAAGCAGGGCAGATATCATTGTGTGCCCTCCGCTTTTAGGTCCGCCAATTCAATAAGAATACGTTGTGCAAGCCGGAACAAAACCATCACGAACCCAACCACCGGGGCCAGATAAACATAAGCCATCAGCAGCCCCAGCGACGATGAACGCTGACCAAAGCCAAACAGTTTCTGCACCAAAGCAATGCCTTCGAACACCACCAGAAACGCAAAACCCGCAAAAATCAGATGCGACAGTATCCGCGCCACGATGACCCCACGCTGTGGCAGCAAGTTGACAAAGGCGGTCGTGGAAATATGCATGTCCTTCTTCACCGCATAGCTGACCGAGATATAGGCCATCCAGATAAAACAATAGCGCGCCAGTTCTTCGGACCAGGACAGCGAGGCCTGCATGACATAACGCATGAATATCTGCCCACCAATCAGCGCCGTCATCAGCGCCAGCAGGGCAACCAGAATAACCTCTTCCAGGTGATCGTCGATCAGTTTCATCATAGCCTTTATGCTCCAGATATGTGCCATGTATCAGCGCATTTCGCGTCGCGGACGGGGGAAGGAAATATCAGGAGATCGCGGCATTCGTGTCAGACACGTGCCGCGATCATTTTTGAAGTAGCGCGGCCTTATTTGGACGCTGCGTCAACGATCCGGTCAACCAGATCGGCCCCGGCTCTTTCTTTGACCAGGTCATAGACCGGACCCATCTTGGACGAGAACGCAGCCAGTTCCTCGGCTGTCAGATCACTGATCTTGACATTAGGCATGGCAGCAATGGCCAGATCGTCCGCCTCTGCTGTCATCGCACGCTGGGCCGGGGTCGCCTCGCGGATCACAGCCTTGAGCGTTGCCAGATCTTCGGGCGACAACTGTGCTGCTGTATCCGGGTTCATCAGCAGAACCAGCGGTGAATAGATGTGGTTTGTACGGGAAATAAAGTGCTGAACCTCGTTGAACTTCATCGAGTGGAACAGGTTGATAGGGCCTTCCATCGCGTCGAACGTGCCCTGCTGCAACGCGGTGAACAGTTCACCAAAGGACAGCGGCGCAGGGTTTGCACCAACGGCGCGCCAGGCGGCGATATGCACTTCGTTTTCCATGGTCCGCATCTTCAAACCAGCCAGATCGTCAAGCGTGCGCACTTCGTGTTTGTCATTGGTCAACTGGCGAAAGCCGTTTTCCCAATAACCCAGCCCCAAAATGCCGACCTGCGACAGTCCGGCCAGCATTTCCTGGCCAATTTCACCATCAAGCACGCCATAGACGGCTTCGCGATCCTTGAACAGGAACGGCATGTCCATCACGTAGAACGACGGGCTGAAAGCGGCCAAAGGCGCCGATGACACAAAGGCCATGTCAACATTGCCAAGCTGGATGCTTTCGATCAGTTCGCGTTCACCACCAAGCTGCGCGCTTGGAAAAATTTCGATGCCAACACGGCCCTCGGTCCGGGCGCGCAATTCGGCATCGACCTGCTCCATTGCGACATGTCCGGGTGTGGTTGTGGATGCGGCGTGGCCCATTTTCAGGATTGTGTCCGGCTCGGCAGTCGCAACCGTGCCAAGCAAAGCAGCGCTCAGCGCAATCGCGCCGATGGTGGTCTTGGATGAAAAGACGGAAATTCGGTTCAGTAGCATTGGATATCCTCCCTGGGGTTGGCGGGGGAACTGGACGAATTACAAATTGCAACCAAAATTCGGCCTCCCGCTCTGTAGCATGATAGCGATTCCAGTCAGGATTTGTCAATTAGTGAAAGGCTCTCTCACTATGTGAGAATAACAACCGGCGCGACACGCAACAGAAATATCAATCGCTTCGAAATCCCAGCTCTGCAGAGATTGCAGAGGCGGTTGCCTTCACCACGGGAACCAAGGCCTGCATTCGGGCCGGAGGCATGTATTGAACCGTGCTAGTCACACTGATCGCTGCGATGATCTGACCGCTCGCATCGCGAATCGGGACCGCGACACAGCGCAGCTCTGGTTCGCTTTCACCCAGATCAAAGGCATATTGGTCACACGAATAATTCAAAACCAGTTGCACCCAATCTTCCGGCGTCAGGGAGGGCATAAGATTGTCAAGCCCACTGACAGATATGGCGTCCAACTGGTCTTTGGTCCAGTCCAGCATCAGCGCCTTGCCCACACCGGTAGAAATTGCGGGTTGAAGCCCACCGATACGCGACCGGATCTCGACGGGGCGGCGGCTGGATAACTTTTCCAGATAGATAACGTGCTGACCTTCGAGCCGCGCCAGATGGACGGTATCAGAGGTCGCAGCGGCAAGTTTTTCCAGATGCGGCCTGGCCAGTTTCACCAGATCAAGTTGCCGATAGGCCAGAAAACCCGCCTCGATGATTTTGGCCCCAAGGGTCAGCTTGTTGTCCGGAGCCTGCCTGAGATATCCGCGCTCGACCAATACTGAAATGATCCGATGCGCCGTGCTGTAGGTCATCCCGGTCTGGGATGCGATTTCGGATATGGATTTAGCGGAATCCATCACGCTCTCGACAATGTCCAGGCCGCGCGCCAGTGTCTGGCTTTTTACAGATTTCTCACTGTGGGGTGTTTTTCCGGCCATCCAAAGCATCCTGCCTTTCTTGCGAATTGGTCTTGTCCCGCTTGCGTTCCGGTCTCTCAACTCATTTAGGCGGCCTTTCGTTCGAATGCCAAGGGGCTTTTGCCGCTCAGCGATGAATGTCGCCGGCGCGGGTTATAGAATACATCGATGTATTCCGCTGCACGACAGTCGAATGCTTGCATTCGATGAGAGTGATAGATTTGAAGAACGTCTTGATCATGCATTGCCGGGCGGGCGATTTACATCGTAAATCTGCCGAGAAGGGAATTATCGTAACAGTTTCCTTTGCCGCTCATCCAGTGCCCGGCAGTGTCTGTTTACAGGCATGAGAGGGGACACTTTGAACCCGTGTTTGGACAGGCGTTTTTGGTATTCGTTTGAACAATATTGCGACCCACGATCCGTGTGATGAATGCATCCCTCAGGTGGCTGGCGCAATGCCACTGCCATGTTCAGCGCCCGGACCGCCAACCTCTCGGTGATGCAAGCATCACCTGTCGGTCAGTGGTTCCCGTTTCATACGGTCGCTGACCACTGCCCGGCAGTCGATACGCAGTATCGATGAGAGGGCATTTCTGGTTCATGGAATCTGCTGAGAAGTCCTGATCCAGCAGGTTGGAAGCGATGTTGAACGCATGATTGCTGTCTGTCGTGGCCTTGTATTTTCGGGTTCTGACGATCTTTATCCCATTCTCCCGCATCAAGCGCCCCACGCGGCGGTGCCCTACGTTCAGCCCCAGTTCCTCGGTCATCCGGGGCCTGCCGTAGCTTTGCAGGCTAAGGCGGTGTTGTTCTCGGATATGAACCAAAATCACCATATCATCACGCTGACCCCTCTCATGCTTGTAAACAAGCACTGCCGGGCAGTGGCTGGCTCATAGCGCGAATGGTCCAGGCCCGAAAACCACGGGATGTTACCTGCATGACGCGGCACAGAAACTCGACCGACCACACTTCTTTCCAGGCATCGATAAACGCAAACCTCATCCCGCTGCCCGGCAGTGATTTGTGTACAAATCATGAAAGGGGGCTTTGGCCTGCAAAGAAACCTCTCGGGCATGTAAACATGCCCTGCCGGTCAATGGATGGTTGCCTTTTTTAACACTTCCCTCCCCTCGCGCAGAAGCCGGACTTCTTTGCGAAGCCGCGTGTTCTCCTTCTCCACGTCTTCATGCGGTCCTGACATTAGGTCATCGTGTTGATGTTGTTGAACCCATTTGTTCAGCGTCGAAAGCCCAACCCCCAAATCCGATGAAAGTTGGGGCCGCGTTAATCCACTGGTGGTCGCCATGCGAACCGCATCACGCCGAAACTCGTCTGTGTATCTCTTTGCCATTCTTTATCTCCTTCATAGCAAACATTGCTCGAAAGAAACCGGAACTAAACCGTGACAAGACCAAACTGGCCCACCAGACTATTGGCAGGGCGATCCATTTTCAGCATTTGCCGCACAGGCTGGGCCTTTGGGCACCCTTTTTATTTGCCCAGATAGTCGCGCAAGGCATCCGGCGGGTTGTCGAAGATTTCACTTGTGGGCACTGGCGGTTGCGCCACACCATCGGCCACCAACACCACCTGATCGGCAATCACGCGGGCGTCTTCGGGGGCGTGTGTGACCATCAACAGCGTGGCGTGCGTCTCAGTCACCAGTTCGCCCAGCAGCGCCAGCATTTCGCCCTTCAGCGCCGGTCCCAGCGCCCCGAATGGCTCGTCCAGCAACAACAGCGGCCGGTCGCGCAGCAACACGCGGGCCAAGGCGATGCGGGCGATTTGACCACCGGACAACTGTGCCGGCTTACGATCGCTCAACCCATCCAGCCCGACACGGGCAAGCGCGCCAGTCACGCGCTCCCGTTCGGCCCCGGACAGACGCAGGTTCGCCCGCAGACCCAGCGCGACATTTTCAAACGCGGTCATGTGCGGGAACAGGTTGTTGTCCTGAAACACCATGCTGATGGGGCGATTTGACGGCATTGTGGGCATCTCGGCCCCGTCCCACAGCACGCGTCCCGACGACAGGGGCACGAACCCGGCGATGGCAGACAACAGCGTGGATTTCCCCGCCCCGGACGGGCCCAGAACGGCCACCCGCGCGCCTTTCGGCACCGACAGATCGGCGGACAGGCGGAAATCGTCCATTACGATCCGGGCCTTTTCAAGCGTCAGCATCTACACGCCCCCCTTTGTCAAACAGCCAGAACATTGCCAGCGACAGGGCCAGCAGCAGCAGCGCGGCGCTTGCGGCATCACCCATCCGATACGCGCCCATCAAGCGGTACAGTTGCAGGGGCAGGGTCGCAACCTCAGGGTCGGCGAACATGGCAATGACGCCCAGATCGCCCATGGATAATGCCCCGGCCAGACCCGCAGCAAACCCCAATGGGCGGCGCAGACGGGGCAGCCACAACAGCCGCAGACGCGCCATGCCGTGCAGGCCCATCTGGTCGGCTAAAGGACCAAAATGTGTCTCTATTCCTGCCAAAGCTGGCACAAGGGTGCGCAACGCGAACGGCAGAGACATCGCGGCATTGACCAGGGCTGTGACGGGCAAAGCCAACGCGAACGGGTCAGCGATTGGAAAGATCACGATGAACAAGCCGGTGCCGATCACCAAGGGCGAGGCCGCGATGGTTAGATACCCGACCCCTTCGACAATGCGCGATCCGCGCCGAACCGCCAGCGCGGCAATGGGCAAGGCCAGGGTCAAGGTCAAAGCAACAGAGGCCAGTGCCACCAGCACCGACCACAGCGCGGCCCACAGAACGGGCATGGGCAGATTGAACAGCCCCGGCGCGCCGTCGATGACGATCATCGCCAGCGGCAAGATCAGAAACGCCGCCGCCACTGTGATGCAGATCACGTCTTGCACCACCAACCACCCGCCGCTGTCCCAGCGGGTCACCGCCCGGTCCAGCCCCGCACCCATGCCGCCGGGCATGGCGACGCGAAAGGCGACCAGGGCAGCGCCCGCGCCCATGGCGAACTGAACCAGCGCCAGCAACGCGGCTTTGCCCAGATCGAAATCAAACCGGAACGCTTGATAGATCGCCAGTTCAACGGTTGTGGCGCGTGGACCACCGCCAAGGGCAAGCGCGACGGCAAAGGACGTCAGGCAGATCAGAAAAATCACCAGAAAGGCGCCCGGCACGACCTCGCGCAGCATGGGGCGTTCCAGGGCGCGGGCGATGTCGCCGGGTTTGAACCCCAGGGACGCCGCCAGACGAAAGCGCTCGGCGGGAATGGACAGCCAGCCTTGCAGGATCAAACGTGTCGCCAGGGGCAGATTAAAGAACACATGCGCGATGATGACCCCATGCAGACCATAGATGTGAACAGGCTCTAATCCGGCCCAAATCAGGGATTGCGACACAATCCCATTGCGCCCAAACACCGCCAATAGGCCCAGAACGGCAACGATGACGGGCAGGATGAAAGGCGCGCCCAACAGGGTGACAAGGGCACCGCGGCCGGGGAAATTGCGCCGGGCCAGGGCGCGTGCCACCGGGATGGCGAGGATCACGCTGATCCCCCCCGACAGGGTGGCCTGCCACAGAGTGAACCGGATCGCGGCCCAGTCAGAGGGACCAAACCCGCCGGTATTCTCGGCGCGCAGGCCGACGGAAATCAACGTGCCCAGTGTCAGGCACGCGACCACCGCCAGCGCAAGCGCGCCGAAAACGGTGGTGCGGGTTATTTCGACGCGGCGGCCAGCCATTCGTCCAGCGCGATATCGCGCGCAGCTTCGGCTTGATCCGCCGGGTATACCAGAGCCGTTTCAGGCTGGATTAGGGTCGAAAACCCATCCGGAAGTCCGCCCGCAGGCATCATCGCCGGATACATCCAGTTGGTGGTCGGGATGATGTCGGCGAACTTTTCTGACGCGACAAACGCCAGGAACTGATCAGCCAGCGCGGGCACGTCGGTGCCTGCCAGTTTGCCCGCAACTTCGATCTGCATGTAATGCCCGTCAGTGAAGGCGGCGGCGGATTTGGTCGCGTCTTCTTCGGCGATCAGGTGATAGGCGGGTGACGTGGTATAGGACAGGACCATGTCGGCTTCGCCCTCCAGGAACATGCCATAGGCCTCAGACCAGCCCTTGGTGACGGTCACAATCTGGTCGTTCAGATCGGCCCAGGCCTGTGGCGCATCATCGCCATAGACCTGTTTCACCCACAACAAAAGCCCCAGACCGGGGGTTGAGCTGCGCGGGTCCTGGATCACGATCGACAGGTCGCTGGCGGCCAGTTCGGCAAAGGATTTGGGCGGGTTAGAGACCTTTGTGTTGTCATAGACAAAGGCGAAATACCCCCAGTCATAAGGCAGGAAGGTCGCGTCAGACCACGCAACCGGCAGGTCCCAGGTCGCTGTGACGCCGTGCGGCGCGAACATCCCCGTGGCTTCGGCCGCGGCGGTCAGGTTGGTGTCGAGGCCCAGCACAACGTCCGCGTCGGTGCGCACACCTTCGAGTTTTAGGCGCGACAGCAACGCGGCGCCATCGCCAACGCCGACAAGGTTCAACTCGCAGCCGCATTCGGCCTCGAACGCTTCCTTGACCGCGGGACCGGGGCCCCAATCGGAAACGAAACTGTCATAGGTATAGACGGTAAGTGTGTCTGCGTGTGCTGCCGTGGCCAAAAATGCGCCTGCGACAAATGAAAGGGTCTTCATGGTCATCCTCCATATGCGCCGGACGGTGTTCGGGTAGGATGATCCGACCTTCCCTCCGCCGGTCTTAACCGGTTCAGGTTCAACGGGTTCGCATCATGCATCTCAGCTTGGTCGCCCAAGCACCCCGAGGTGCCCCGTGTCTGACGATTTCCGCGCCCGAACGCAAGACCCTTGACGAAAGGGCGCTTTGGCGCAATGTGAACGCTAACATCCGGAGAAACGCCATGTCTCAGACATCTCATTCGCCCGTTCGCGGGTTGGGCTTTGCTTTTGCCAGCTTTGCGCTGTTTGCCACGCATGATGTGGGGATCAAGGCATTGGGCATGACTTATTCAGTGTTTCAGATCATCTTTTTCGCCATGCTGTTCGCCTTTGTGCCGATGGCGGTGATGATGCTGGCGGATCGGCAGGTGGACAATTTTCGCCCGCGCCACCCGTGGCTGATCCTGCTGCGGGCTGTGATGTCACTGGTGGCGATGTCTTCGGCGTTCTATGCGTTCACGGTTCTGCCGCTGGCCGAGGTCTATGCGCTTTTGTTTGCCACGCCTCTTCTGATCACCGCATTTTCGTCTCTAATGCTGGGGGAAACGGTGCGATTGCAACGCTGGGCGGCTGTCATTGTCGGGTTGGTGGGGGTCATGGTCGTGCTGCGGCCGGGCATGACACAGCTGACCCTTGGCCACGCTGCGGCGCTGACGGCAGCCTTCGGGTCGGCCTTTGCGTCGATCATCGTGCGCCGGATCGGAGGCGAGGAACGCACCGCCGTCATGATCTTGTATCCGATGCTGTCGTCCATCCTGGTGATGGGGATGATCCTGCCCTTCGTCTATGTGCCGATGCAACTGGGCGATATGGGCATGGTCGCCAGTGTCGGGTTGCTGTCGGTGTTTGCGCAACTGTGCATCATCACCGCATATCGCGCTGCGCCAGCAGCCGTGGTCGCACCGGTGCAATATTCCCAAATCCTGTGGGCAACCGCGTTCGGTGCTTTGTTCTTCGACGAATTCCCTGACCGCATGGTGGCGCTTGGTGCGGCGATTATCATCGCTTCGGGCATCTTTGTTGTCTGGCGCGAAAGCCGGTCGAACGTGTCGGAACGCAACCCGGTTCTGCGCAACCCCAACCCGCGTTTTGACGCGGGCCCCTCGCCGAAACCGAAACACCGCCGCCCAAGCTGACTTTTCAACCGCGTCCCGACCCGCTATCACGCGAGGGAAGGAGCACCACCATGTCGATGAACAGCTTTGGCCACCTTTTCCGCGTTACCACCTGGGGCGAAAGCCACGGGCCCGCTTTGGGTGCCACCGTCGATGGGTGCCCACCCGGTGTGGCGCTGACACCTGAGATGTTGCAGGTCTGGCTGGACCGTCGCAAGCCGGGCCAGAACAAATACACGACCCAGCGGCGCGAGGCCGATGAGGTCAAGATCCTGTCCGGCATGTTCGAAGGCCAGACCACCGGCACGCCGATCCAGTTGATGATCGAGAACACCGATCAGCGGTCCAAGGATTACGGCGATATCGCCGAGAAATTTCGCCCGGGCCACGCCGACATTACCTATTGGCAGAAATATGGCATCCGCGATCCGCGTGGGGGCGGGCGGTCGTCGGCACGTGAAACCGCGGCCCGTGTTGCCGCCGGGGGGGTCGCGCGCGAGGCGTTGAAGCAGCTTGCGCCTGGGATCGAGATCAGGGGCTATATGACCCAGATCGGCCCGCATGGCATCGACCGCAATCGCATGGATTGGGATGAAATCGAACGCAATCCGTTCTGGGTGCCCGACGCAACAGCGGCGCAAGAATGGGCGACCTATCTGGATGGCATTCGCAAGTCCGGCAGCTCTGTCGGCGCGATTTGTGAAGTCGTCGTGCGTGGCGCCCCCGCCGGGTTGGGCGCGCCAATTTACGCCAAGTTAGACACTGATTTGGCCGCGGCGATGATGTCGATCAACGCCGTAAAGGGCGTTGAAATCGGCGAAGGTATGGCAGCGGCCATGCTGACCGGCGAAGCCAATGCGGATGAGATCACCATGGGCCCCGATGGCCCTGTGTTCAGCTCGAACCACGCGGGCGGTATTTTGGGCGGGATTTCCACTGGCCAGGACATCGTCGTGCGCTTTGCGGTCAAGCCGACCAGTTCCATCCTGACGCCACGCCAGACGATCACGAAATCGGGCGGGCCCGCGCAAATCATCACCAAAGGGCGCCATGACCCCTGTGTCGGCATCCGCGCCGTACCGGTGGGCGAGGCCATGGCCGCCTGCGTTATCCTGGACCATCTGATGCTGCATCGCGGCCAGGTCGGTGATGGGCCGCGTGGCAAAATCGGTTGATGCTCGCAATTCTGACGATCACCTTTCCGATCTAAGCCACCATCGCCTTGGGCTGTGCCACAACGCGGCGGGGCTGGTTCAAGACCACGGATCTGCGGGTTTTGGGCGGCTATGTCCTGAACATCGCGCTGCCTGCGCTGTTGTTTCGCACGGTGGCAACCCGGCCTGTGGCCGAGGTGTTCAACCTGCCCTATATGTCCTGGTTTCTGCTGGGGGCTGGCAACAATCATGGTCGTCTGGCTGAGGTTTCGCCTGACCGGCGTCGATGCCTCGCGCCGTGGTGTGGGGCTGTTATCTGATCTGCAAGCTGCCGTGATCCTGTCCGCGGCCATGCCGATTTTCACCATCTACACGGTGTTCGCGATGGACTATGACCGTGAAGGTGTGGCGTCCCTGGCGTTGTTGAGAACGACTGTGGCCGCCTTTGTCACCCTCACGGTCCTGTTGGGCGTGTTGATTTAAGCCGTGGCGGCCGTCAGCGCCGTGTCCATCAATGCCTTGATGTCAGCGCGCGACGTGCCCGCCACGATGCGGCCCAGCTCGGTGTCCCCTTTTAGCACCACCAGCGTCGAGCGGCGCGGGATGTTCAGCGATTTTGCCAGCGCGGATTTGCCGTGTTCGTCCCAGTCGACGTTCACGAAGGTGATTGCCTCATAGGCCGGGTTTTCCGCCTTTAATGCGTTGATCACCCGTTCTTGCGCCGCGCAGGTGGTGCACCAGCTGGCTTTGAAATCCAGGAACACGGTTTCACCGCGCGCAAGCGCTTCGGTGACCAGGCCGGGGGTGTACTCCATCACGGCCGCGCGGGCGGCAATGGGGGCCAAAACAGCACCGGCAGAAAGGGACAGGAAGGTACGACGTTTCATCAGTAGAACTCCTTACAAAGAAACGGACAGGTCGATCAGCCAGGCGGGCAGGGTCTGCACCGCCCAGGCTTCGATCATGTGGTGAACGCGAAACAGAATCGCGACGCCGACGGTGAGGAAAATGGCACCCATGATCGGGCGGGATTTCTGGGCAATGACGCGCATTGCGGCCTGACGGCGCAGAATGACACTGCGTGCGCCATAACCCAATGCGAGGATGATGGTGGATACTCCCATGGCAAAGCCGACCATGACGGCGCTGGCCCAAAGCAGGCTTTCGCCCTGGCTGGCCAGGCTGATCGCACCGCCCAGGGTGGGGCCGATACAGGGTGACCAGACCGCGCCCAGTAACATGCCGCCCAGGAACTGGCCCCAAAGGCCGGACCGGTCGACGTCTTCAAGCCCCGCATCGGCGCGGGCGGAAAATCCGGCGGTTGCGGTGGCAAAGCCTTGCGAAAATCGCGGCACCAGCAGGATCAGGCCAAAGCCGATCATCAGCACGGCGCCCGCGTTGGCGATCATGACCTCATCAATGCCCAGCGTGTGCCCGGCGACGGTGACCAACATGCCCAACAGGACGAAAGACAGCGACATGCCCGCCGCCACGGCCAGCGGTCCGAACCGGCTGGCGTTCAATGCTGTGGCCAGAACGATAGGCAACACCGGCAGAACGCAGGGGTTGATCAGGGTCAGCAGACCGGCGGCATAGGCGAACAGAATTTCCATGCCGCCACCCTATTCAGGCAGGCGGAAAAGTCACTTCACAACCGGCCCGCGCGCCATCACGTCCGCGTGGGGTTTTGTTTCGAAAGCTGTACCAGCAGGATGCCGACCGTGATGATCGCAACGCCGACCCCATCGACCCATGTCAGGTTTTCGCCCAACAACATTGCCGCGATGGCGACGCCGAAGAAGGGGGTCAAGAAATGAAATGTCGCCGCACGAACGGCGCCGATACGTCCGACCAAAGCAAACCAGATCCAGGTTGCCAACAGGCCCGGCGCAAAGATCGTATAGGTAAAGGCCGCGCCCAGTTTCCAGCTCCAATCGACTGTGAAGGTTTCCATCAACAGCGACGCGATGGCCAGAAAGAACGCGCCGACGAACATCTGCAAACCAACGATCATCATCAGATTGCCCCCCCCCGATGCGGTGCGCACCGACAGCGTGGCAATGGTCAACGCAGCAGCGCCGACAAAGCACAACATGACGCCAGTCAGGTCCACGCCGCCCGACAGGCGTGTGCCCATGATCACGGCAACGCCCGCGATCCCGGCCGCCAGCCCCAGCGCCGCCATGGGTTTCAGCCGGTCACCAAAGATGATCCAACCCGCCAGCGCGACCATCAGGGGCATAGTGGATGCGATGATGGCCGCCAGCCCGGCCTCGATCCACTGCATCGCGACAAAGTTCAGGCCCAGGTACAGCGCGTTTTGACACAGACCAAAGATGAATACCGCCCGCCATTGGTTGCGCGTCAGGTTCCAGCTCTGGCCCAAGGCTTTGGCGACCGCCACACCGATCAGGCCAGATATCAGGAACCGCACCGCAAGCGACCCCATAGGCGGCGCGTGGGCCACGATGATGCGCGCCGAGGTAAAGGCCGACGACCAGATCAGGGCAAAGCTGAGCCCCATGAAGATTGCGCGCAGGTCCATGAGATCTCCGATCGAAAAAGGGTCGCCAACAGTTTCGCAATTTTCAGGAAATGGCAATCGGTTCCAGCAGCGACCGGCAATGAAAAAGGGCCACCCGAAGGTGACCCTTTCCGAATTCCATGTGGAAAACGACTTAGCCGTTCACGCTGTCTTTCAGCGCTTTGGCGATGGTCATTTTCACGACCTTGTCAGCCTCTTTGCTGATCTGTTCGCCGGTGGCAGGGTTGCGCACCATACGAGCCGGACGCTCGCGGCAATAAATCTTGCCAACGCCGGGCAAAGTCACGGCACCACCGGCGGAAACTTCCTTGGTGATGATCGCGATGATGCCGTCCAGCGCGCCGGCTGCCGACTTCTTGTCCGCGCCCATTTCTTCGGCCAGAGCAGCCACAAGTTGGGTCTTGGTCATAGGTTTCGCCATGTAAGTATCTCCTCGTTATGCCCCTATACTGGGGGTTCATTGGGCGCATTAAACTGGATATGGTTGTCGTACACAATCATTTGTGTTCCGAATTATCGGGAAATCAGCGCGTTTTCCCCTGAATGTCAGGCCTTCCCCTACGTCACTATGCCCTAGAGGAAGGCTGTTTCCTCGAAACTGCGCAATTTCCGGCTGTGGATGCGTTCCAGCGGCATCTCACGCAGGGTCTCCATCGCCTGGATGCCGATCAGCAAATGGCGCCCGACCTGGTCCTTGTAAAAATCGCTGGCCATGCCGGGCAGCTTCAATTCGCCGTGCAGGGGTTTGTCGCTGACACATAACAGCGTGCCGTACGGCACCCGGAACCGAAATCCGTTGGCGGCAATCGTCGCGCTTTCCATGTCTAGGGCGATGGCACGCGATTGCGACAGGCGCTGCACCGGTCCCTTGTGGTCGCGCAACTCCCAGTTGCGATTGTCCAGGCTGGCAACGGTGCCGGTCCGCATGATGCGCTTCAGCTCAAAGCCCTCCAGCGCGGTCACCTCGGCCACGGCCTGTTCCAGCGACCTCTGGATTTCCGCCAGCGGCGGGATCGGAATCCAGATCGGCAGGTCATCGTCCAGCACCTTGTCCTCGCGCAAATAGGCATGGGCCAGCACGAAATCACCCAGCCGTTGGGAATTGCGCAAGCCGGCGCAATGGCCAACCATCAGCCAGGCATGCGGGCGCAGAACGGCGATATGGTCGGTCGCGGTTTTCGCGTTCGACGGCCCGACTCCGATATTCACCAAGGTGATCCCGCCGCCATCGGCGCGGGTCAGGTGATAAGACGGCATCTGCGGCAGTTTCGCAGGCACCGGCAGCACATCGTCCGGCCCGGTGATCGTGTGATAACCCGGCCCGACAAAGCTGGTATATCCGCTGTCGGGATCGGCCAGCATCTTGCGGGCATAGGCCTCGAATTCCTCGACATAGAACTGATAGTTGGTGAACAGCACGTGGTTCTGAAAATTCTCGGGCAGGGTGGCGGTGTAATGCGACAACCGTGCCAGGGAATAATCAATGCGCTGTGCGGTAAACGGGGCCAGCGGGGAAGAGCCGTCTTCGTGCACATATCCCAGCCCGTTGACGATGTCGTCATGGGTGGTTTCCAGGTTCGGCACGTCAAACACATCGCGCAGCGGAAACGCCACCGCGCCCTCTTGCGGCACGGTGACATTGGGGTCGTTCGCCACGGCAAAATGCACCGGGATCGGTGTGGTGGACGGGCCGATCAGAACCGGCACGCCGTGGTTCTCCAACAACAGGTTGATCTGTTGCACCAAATAGTTTTCGAACAGATCCGGCCGTGTGATCGTGGTCGAATAGGTGCCCGGTGTCGACACGTGACCAAAGCTCAGCCGGGTGTCGATCTGCGCGTGGCTGGTCGAGGTCAGGCGGATCTCCGGGTAAAAGGCGCGAAACCGCGTGGCGGGCTGTGCGCCGGTCACATTCGCGGAAAACGCTTGCGCCAGGAAGGCACAGGCATCGGTGTAAAGCACCTTCAGTCGGGCGACCGCGGCCTTGGCGTCGGTGAAGACTTCG
>Ga0209345_10001395_pt1 | contig 28982 bp, 32 predicted proteins | sample Cruoilmetagenom7_FD_187294 | JGI IMG/M metagenome (GOLD analysis project Ga0209345, IMG submission 187294) | Oil polluted marine microbial communities from Coal Oil Point, Santa Barbara, California, USA - Sample 7 (SPAdes) (version 2) | ecosystem: Environmental > Aquatic > Marine > Oil seeps ...
CCTGCCGCATACTCGAGCCAGGAATGCGCCGCCTGCGGGCATGTAGACAAGGAGAACCGCAAGAGCCAAGCGGTCTTCGTCTGCATCGCCTGCGGCGCGGTGGACAATGCCGATACCAATGCGGCAAAGGTGATCCGCGACCGCGCCCTCCGGGGCGAAACGGCGGGAACACGGCGGTGGAACACACCGTTGCTGGACGTGGAGGGGACCGCAATAGCGCCCGTAGAAGCGCCTACTCCCTGCGCAGGCAAGGGGCTCAATGCCCCATTACACGCGTCGGAAATCCACCTCTCTTCAGGGGGTGGAAGATGTTAAAACAGGAGTTACCATGACTTGGCCAATCGACATCACAAGCAAGGGTGGGAAGGACGGGCTTGTTCTTATACCGAACAAATCTGCCATCATTCAGGATCTCGGCCCCTATCTGTCGGGTCGTGCGATGCTGACCGATATTATGCAAGGTTCCGCATTGATCTGTCATGCGATCGACGGACTGCCTATGGTAAATCAACAGGGCCTGATCAGTTTCGCATTTGAAGGGAACATGAACGGCGCCGTTAACCTTGAGCGCTTTCACGAGAAATGTAGCTGTGCTGCCGGCCGTCTGGCGCATCGCCACCCCAGCATCGCATATGGTCAGGCCCGATCTGAAGATCTTACACCCGTGGCGCGATACGACCTCGAGCGATATGTCTTTACCGAGATCATGGATGCCCCTGCCCTTGAGGCTTGGTGTGGCGAACGTATTGAAAGCTTTTTGCCACCCGAAATTGCCACGCCTTGTACAGATATGGAGATCATCAAGCCATTGTTGGCTCTGCCCATGTCACCTGTGCATATGGATTATCCCACGGCGGCGCTCTGGAAGCTTCAGAACGGACGCATCGTCGCCAAGCTCGGTGAAGGGGATCTTTGTATCTACCGGCCAGAAGATGAAGAGTTGATCGCAATCATGGATCGCCTGAACATGGATGATCATTCGAAGGTCCTGGCAATTGGCAGCGGACCTCCAGCGTCGGCATCAGACCAGGAGCCATAAGGTCGCGGGTCCATCCTCATAATTTTTCACGATGAAGGATAGCCCTAACGGGTTGGGCAAAAAAACGACCCTTTGCGGGTGGGCTTTGGAAAAGCTTCTTTCATCGCTGGCACAGTGACTTGAAGGTCCCGGTTGATGTAACGAAGGAAGCTTTCAACAGGCTGTTTCCAATTTTGCGATAAGTTCTTCGATCTCACTTTCACGCTCTCCCCCTACCGTAAAATGAGTGACACATTGAGCATGGAGAACCGCAGATGGGACTGACTGAAGGCAATGAAACACTGCTGGGCATTTTCGACTTCCTGGCGCGCAACATCGGATGCACAACCCTTGCTGTCGATTTCGATGATTTCGACATGCCGGCGCGGCTTGAGCCCTCATTCGACGGCATGTGTCTATGGGCGATCCATGAAGGCCTGATCACCGTCATGTCCACCAAGAACCTCGATGATGCACACACCACCCACTCCTACGCCACATTGCACAACCCAGCGATCACTTCGCTTGGTGTGAGCGTCGCCAGCGTCGCCATGAACAGGCTGGACGGCAACGTCGTTCTGGCTACCGCCCTGGTGAAGAACCCTGAGCTTCTGACGAAGGTTTTAGCCAAACGCGATGAGGCTCAGCAAGGCAAAGGCAGCACGGCCAAGGCAGAGGTCGCAGAACTGAGGCGGGCATCGTAGCCCACCTCGTATCAACATCGGCAACAAAGATCGGCAATTCACTTTAGAGATGAAGAATAACTTACTGTAAATATATCTTTAATCCTCAGATATAGGATACACGATCGCGTACCATTCCAGCCCTGGTGAGAGTTATCAAGGATGTTCACCATGCTGCGGAACGCAAGGGCACTTCCCGCGTTGAGCAGTATCAACAAACGCCCAAACCACATCCGGCCCTGGGGGGCAGATCCGAGTGAAGGAGGGATACATTAAACTGGATCCGCCATGACACGTACTCTTGCAATCATCGAAGATGATCCTCTGCTCGCACTTGATCTTGAGCTCCTTTGCCAAGATGCGGGATGGGATGTCGCAGCAATCGCCCGATCATTCGAAGAGGTGAAGTTCAAGCTCCGCAACGATCATCCTGACATGGTTATTTCCGACATGGAGTTGATAGGCACTGGGGATGGAGTCGATGCCGTGTCTTGGCTAAAGCAGCGCAATCCTGATCTCAAAATCATCTTTGTCACGGGTGCAACCAAGGATTACCTGCTCAAACGGATCGACGAGACATGCCCTCTGCGTGTGTTCTCCAAACCAGTCGACCCGGACCGCTTTGTTTCCCTTCTCAATGAAATGCAGGGGTTATCCCCATAAGACTTTGGGCCTCCCACTGTATTGCGAATATGAAATATTGCGCATCATTTCTTAACCGCTAAGCTGTCGGAACCAGAATGGGCAACAGGAGGTCTTATGGCACAGGCAACATGTGGAGGATGCGGCGGACAGGGTCGCTTTCCGGCAAGATGCAATAGCTGCGGTGGCAGCGGGCAACAACATCACAGTGGCACACCCCAAACCTGCTCAGGGTGTGGCGGTTCGGGCCAAGGACAGCCGACATCCTGCAGTACCTGTGGTGGCTCAGGCCGTGTTGAGACCTACTGAACACACAACGATCACAGTCACATGTGGTGGATATTGCTGAGCTCCGCGGTAAAGACGTCATCTCTGCGGGCATTTGATGGCATCAGAACGCAATATGCGACTTTACTGCCCGCCTCGATGATCAGATCTGAGGTCCCTTCCGTAAAAATGGTCGTGGTAGAGCGATCCATCGGACGGTGGGTCAGGTTGTAGTCAACCTTTCCGACGCGCCGCGCCCCGTTGTTTGCCATTTCAAGGCGCAGCGGCCTGGCGCTGGAACACAGGCCTGGCGCATAAGTCAGGCTGGCTTCGACATCTTGGGTGGAGCCGGCCTTGCGCACTTCAAGATCGAGAACGCGGCCGCCAAATGCCTGCACACGGTCTTTCAAGCGGGACCAATCGATATCTACAACCACATCTGAGAACAGGAAAGGGATCCCGACGAAGATGATCAAGCCCCAGGCAATGAGCTTGGCCGCGTAACGCAGCAGTCCAAACCCTATAACAACGATGATGAGGGCGATGATAATCTGTTCCAAAGGGTCGGTCTCCTATCCCAGGCATTGCTTTCCTAGATAGGTAATTCGCAAAGGATTACAGCCCATCTATCCAGGTTTTTGTGAGCGACATATAAACCGATTTCGATTACCTGTTTTTTTTCGCATGTTGACCGGTCATCCCAAAGCGCTTATCCATAGGTGAGCCGCAATTCCGCGGCCTATAGGGAGATCCAGGATGGCACATCGCCTCGAGATCCGTCCCGCCGAAGGCGGGGCAGACGCAAGCCTCTTCGCGCAAGACCTGATGCGCAGCTATATTCGCCTGTCCGCCCGCAAGGGCTGAAAGCACCGCGTCATCGCCGATGGCAGCGATGGACGCACAATCACTCTCGACATTTCCGGCAAGAATACAGGCGACCTGCAAAGCGAAGCAGGCGGTCATCGTATTCAACGCGTACCGGAAAACGAGCGCCGTGGACGCGTCCACTCCTCCACTGTAACAGTTTCTGTCCTGCCACTGGACAGCGGTACCTCGGATCACCCTGCGGCGCGCCGCTCGGATGCCGATTTCACACTGGAATGGTACTCGGGATCTGGTGCAGGCGGCCAGCATCGAAATAGACATATGAACTCTGCTCGCTTGCGCCATGGGCCCACGGGGCTTGTGGTGACCTCACAGCAGCGCAAGCGGCCGAATTCGGAGGCTCAGGCCCGCGCGGAGATGACCGCGCGTCTGGATGCGCTCCTGGCGGCCGTGGGTGCAGATGCTGAGAACGGCGATCGCGCGTCCCAGATCGGATGCGGCGCGCGGGCAGACAAGCGTCGGACGTATCGGTTTCAGGAGGGTGTCGTGACAGATCATGAGACCGGCAAATCCGTCCGGGCTAAGAAGGTCATGAAGGGGATGTTTGAACTGCTTTGGTAAGGGAAGCGGGGTGGCCTTCGGGTCGCCCTGCCCCAACTTTAATCTTGCGCTGATATTCAAAGTATCTGATGATCTGTATCTAATCAGCAATGCAGGGAGGGCATCCGCATGGCGGAGACCAAGAAGGCGAAGCTCACAGGCGCGCAGATCCCCGCCGGGCGGGCGATGCTGAGAATTTCAGCACAGGAATTGGCCGATATGGCCGGGATAGGTGTGGCGACGGTGCGCCGCAGTGAGGCGGTCGATGGCACGATCGGCGTTCATTACGCGAACTCCAAAGCCATGCAGGCCGCCTTGCAGGGCGCTGGTATCCTGTTCCTTGGCAGTGATGGGGGCGGACCGGGTGTCAGGCTGCGCGCCCAGCCGGATTGAGAAATGCTTCTTGGTTGAGACCCCGGCCTGATTTGATCAGGGCCCTTGCAGCATCAGCGAATGGGCTTTCAAGCTTTGAGGCTTTCTCAAGATAGGTCGATTGCGCTTCAAAGAGGTCCTTGCGCCCGGCGCGCCACAACATCTCTTCAAGCCGCGCGCCGCCGGGCCAAAGAAGACCTGAAACACGCGGGACCGCGGCTGCGAAGACCAGCCCTGCTGGGTCAAAGTCAGGGAATGCGATCACGGGCACATCCAGTCTGCGAAGCCAGGCTTCGCAGGTGTCTTGCCTGGCCACATGCGCCTTGCCGCGGAAAACGACGGTATAGTCGCGCCAGCAAGCCGGCACAGGGAAGTTTAATCTTTCAAAACGGTAAAAGACTTCCTCATTCTCAACGAGGATAATGCCTCTGGCCTCATGAAGGCCGGCTGTGCTGGCATCTATCGACATGATCGCACCCTCAGGCATCTGGATCTGGGCCCCGCCGATATGCAGTGCCTGCCCCGGCTGTGCCCGGATCATGATCCTATCGTTCATCACTGGCGCGCGGCCGGATTTATCGTCGCCATAGCGCGCGAGCCCCGCAACCCGGCTCTTGTCGTCTGCACCGGGGGCTATGTCGATTTGATCTTCAGGAACACCATAGAGATGGATGAGGTCAGATCGGATCCCCGCCTTCACCTGCGCCGGCAGCGCCCCTTTCCAGCCTTCGCGCACGCGAAACCCATGCTTGCCGAGCTCGCCGCAGATGAACTTGCCCGCATATTTTACCCGCCCGGTACGGACCGCCTCCATGAGGCGTTCTTTTTGCGCCGCTGTAATCATGCCCGCATCAGGACGACATCATGGACGCCCGAGGTCATATATCGCGCCTTCTCAGGGACCGTACGCATCAAGACGCCCTCTTCGCCCTCACTCATATGATCGAAGAGGTCGACGACAAGCTGGCCAGTCATAGCCGGATGGTGAGCATCGGCCCAGTCACGCACGGAAACTTGGCCGTTGCGGGCCATGCCGAGCAATGTGTCGATCATCGATTCAACGGGATCGGTTTCCTCAGTTGGCGGCGCTGAGGCTTCTGTCACCTTGCCGGCCACATGTTTGATGCGCCGCGCGCTCCGGCTGCCTTCGGGGTCCAGTTTCTCAGCCACAGCGAGAAGCGCCGGTTCGTTTTCTTCTGATACGCAATCAACGCCGATTTTCGCAGCGAAGTCGACGCCGCAGAAGGCGCTGTCGGCTACCTGCAAGGATTCGACCTGTTCGGCCACCGACACGCTCTCCAGCGCATGGAGCAAGGCACGGAAGCGCTTTGTACGCGCTTCGATCCGCTTGGTGCGGTACATGAAGTCCAGCATTTCCCGCGCCAGACCACTGAGACGCACCGACCAGGGTTCGATACGGGTCATGATATCGCGCGCATAGCGAACCTTGACCGGGCGGGCATGGCGATTATCGAAGAACTCCTGAACCGAAGGCGCGTTGAGCTGAACCACAACATCGATGAGCTCTTTGACCCGCTCTTGATAGACCTCATTACGCTTGATCCGCTCCTCCATGGTGCGGGCGTCATGGTAGCCGTTGCGTACCTCGAGCTCGAAGATGCGGATTTTGTCGTCGATCTGGACCCGCAAGGTCATGATCGTGTCGATCGACTCTTCCAGATGTTCCGCCAGGCCGGCGTCATCGCCAGCTTGGCCGCAAGTCGAAATTAACCGTGTCAGCTCGCCCAGCCTGCGGATCTCATCCGCAATGGCACCACTGGTCTCCAGAATGCGGTTGCGGTCATAGATCCCATCGAAATACCGGCGCTCCCGAGGATGCAGGCGGTAATTCCCCTCCTCGTCGCTGAGCAGGACCCTGGCGCTTTCAAGCTTGGCCAGAGCGCGCTCGGTATCGGCCGTGGCGGTCACAGAGCGCGCGCGGTAGATCTCGTCGAGCAGATCTGCATGGCGCGCCAGCAGGCTGGCATGCGTCTTAAGTGCGGTCATCAGAACAGGTCCCCCTGCGCGTCACCAACATCAGCTTCGATCTGCAAGCTGCCGATATGACTATGGAAGTGCGTCAGGATATCGTTGATGCGATCGATCTTACCGGTCACGAAATACTCTTCGCGATCACGATTGACCAAAGTCAAATACCCCATGTCCTTCAGCTTCTTGAGAATGTCGGTGATCTTGCCGTGGTCGGTTGGGCTGTTCACCCGCATGACAGCGGCCAAGGTGCCCAGCTTGTCGCGCATCGCGGCGTTGCCATCGAGCGCCTCGGCAATGGCAGCCGCGCGCAGCAGGTCGCCCATCGCCAGAGGACCCGCGGTATCATCAACTTCCAGCATAAAGCTCATACAGTGAATCAGCTTTTCACATTCTTCCTGCATATCTTTAGCAGTTGAACGGATCGCAGCGGCCGCCTCGGGCGACCCGTCGGCCCAGGCCAGGAAATGACCCTTCCTGCCACCCGTGGTAGCGATTTTGCAGCCCATGGCTTCAATCAGCGGGGTGACCTGCTCAAACCTATCTTCCTCATGCAGAAAGCGGTAGATGGCGGGCTGGGAGACTTCGCAGATGACATGGCCACACAGGAGGGTGTGAAGGGTTTTCTGTTGCAAGCTCATGTCCGGTCTCCTTCACCCATATCTGTCTCATTGCTGTCGTGGTTGCCCGGATAGTCGAGCTGATCATCAGCGATCCAGGCGCGGATGCCGGTATGGGCCACACCAAGGCGGTAGAGCTGACGGTCTTGGATGCGCAACTGGAACTCAAAGGCATGTTTGACACGACGGTCGAGGTTGGGCGCCGCGGTGAGCAGCGTGATGTCATTGGCTGAGAGCATGTCGAGAAGGCTCTTGGTGTTCTCCACATCGAGCGCACCGATTTCGTCGACGGACCAGACCAACCGCATCGCCTGCCCTTTTCGCATCACCGACAAGAGTGCGGTGAATAGGATCAGGCGCAGGATGATGATGTTCCCGTTGGAGCTGAGGTCAGACAGGTCTGTGTTCCGGCCAAACTTACGCAGATGCCCGCGTTCAACCATTTGACCTTTCAGGTAGATCATATCTTCGATCTGCAGAACCGGGTCGTCATCATCCTTCCAATGATCCAGGAAGGCCACCAGAGCAGCAACAAGCGCCTCTGAGGGCTGCCGGCCGTCTGTGTGCTGCCACTGGGTGAAAGCCTCTTCCAGGCCCTGCATGTCTTTCCAGAATTCCTGCTCGCGGATACGGGAAACCAGCGTCAACTCAACGTCACGCACATGCGGGAAACCGGGGTTCGAGCTGATGGATTTCGAGAGTTTACGACTTGAGCGGCGGATGCCTTCATCTGCTTGGCGCAGCTGCTGGTAAGACGCCCGGATCGGCTGGATGATCGCCACAAGGCCACCCATCAACATTTCGAGTGTCTCGGAATGGTCATGGTCATACCAGCGCAGGATGGCAGGAACCCAATCGAGCGAAGGCGCGCCCAGATCTTGCTCCAGGAAATAGGCCGAGATGCCTGCATCGCCGCAGCCATAGAAGATGTTGCTGATCTGTTTTGCCAGCTTACGGCCTTCGACCTCTGCTTCGGTGAGCGCCGCACGGCGGCGGCGCATCTGCGTGAGGTTGGCCTCCACACCCTCGGCGTAGAACTGTTCGCGCTGTGGTTCGTGGCGCTCACCACCGACTGCATCGAGCTCTCGGATGATCTCCGCCAGAACATCCTCTGCGGCCTGCTTGGCATCCCGAACTTTGCTCCGCTTGGCTTCAATCTCTTTCAGCGCGGCGTCACGCGCAGCCTTGAGAGTGGTAAGCGCAGTTTCCTGTGTGCGCAGATCAAAGGCCATTTGTTCATGGCGTCCCTTGCGTTCAGCCATGCCTTTCATGCTCTCGACATGGGCCGACCATGTGTCAGCGAGCTCGCGGGATGCTTTTGCCTCGGAGATTTGCGCTTGGATGGATGCGATTTTGGCATCGGCTTCAGCAAGGGCCCCGGCGTTGACGCCTTCGGATTTCAGGGCCTCCGACCGCTGGGATTCGAGCTTGGAAAGCTCGGACTTGAGGTGCTCCTCGACCTCCTTGCGTTGCATTTGCTCTGTATCGCGCAGTCGCTTACGCTCGGCGTCACGGGTGGCGCGGGCCGTTGCGATCTCAGCCTCGAACGATTTGATGCGCTCATAAGATTCGTTTTTCGCAACACCCTTCTGTGCTTCGAGGGCGGCAAGCGATGCTTCAATCTTCGTAACCGCATTTTTCAGATCCGCACGGCGCTCTGCCAAGCTGCGCGCCATCTCATCGTTCTTGACGCCAAGATCCTCCTCGGCCGCAACAAGCTTGCGCTGCAGGCTGTCCAGTACGGCGCTCGCCTCTGAGAGGGCTTTTTCAGCTTGGCTGCGCTCCCGACCTTGTCGGTCATGGGTTTTCGCAAGCAGATCGAGCGTCTTCTTTGCCTCGTCTGCGGTGTTTGAGGCGCGCTGCAAGCGATCTTCAGCACTCTGCTCATCCGCATGTGCGGGCACATCGAGCCGCTCAAGATCGAGGTGCAACCCGTAGAGGCTATCTCCTTCCTCGTCGAAGGCTGGCGAGAGGGTCTTCATTTGCAAAAGATCCGGTCGGATCACCTTGCCGATGGTTTCTGCCCAGCCGGGCATATTAGCTTTAACCTCGGCCAGCAGGGTGCCGGCCTCAGGTGTAACCTCCTGAACGACCTGCTCGTGGTTCTTGATGGCCGCCTGAAAGACCTTCTCGGCGCCGCTCAGTTCACGACTGCTGATCTCCAGTTTGTGCGTGGCATCTCTCAGCTGGTTCTCCGCCGTGCGCTGGATGTTGCCCTGCTTGCCATGTTCGGCGAAGATTTGATCCCGGCGCGTTATGAGCGCTTTATGTTCTTCAACAATGCGCGGATCGGGCTCCACAGCAGCCATATCTTGAAGGTGCTTATCGCGATCGGCGCGTGCGGCTTGTGCTTGGCTGTCGATCTTATCGAGATCCACATCGAGCGTATTGCGCAGCTCAGCCACGGCGCTGCGCTTGGCCTCATCGAAGCTTTCGAAGGTCTGATCCGCGGCGCTGAGGCCGGTCTGGGTATCTTGCGCTAGACGGGAAAGGCTTTCTGTGGCCCCTTCCTTGCTTGTCATGATGGCCGCGTCGAATTTGCGCGCAACCGCATCACCTTTTGCGCCCAGGGCTTCACGTGTGGCTTGGGCAGCGTCAGCATTGCCCATTAGGCGCGGCAGCATATCGACCTTCGCGCGCGCCTCGGCACCGCCCTGGTTGCGCAATTCCTTGTCGCGCGCCTCGATGCGCGCGATTTCATCTGTCAGCGCCTTATGCTCTGAACGCAGGCGGCTCAGGGCATCCTCAGATGCAGTAATGCTTGCCCGATATGTCGAACCGGCCGTCTCTTCCTGAGCTTTCAGGGCCTCGATTTCTTGGACAAGGTCCGCAATCTGCTTGGTTTTGTCGGCCTCATAAGCCGATAGGGACGCCAGGCGGCCATTCATTTCACTGCGGGCATCATCCGCTTGAAGCTTCGTCGCAGCGGCTTTGCGCGCGATCGGCTCCGCATCCATGACCTTGCGGTACCCTTGGTGGCGGCGGGGCCAATCTGCGATATCCTGACGTTTGCTGTCGCCGAGAATGCGGAAGGTGCCCTGCCCGCTCTCGGTGGCCTGACGCGCCACCACGCCGAGAAGGCTCTTCATTGAAACGCTGTTGCGCAGCATCTGGGTCAGGATTTTCTCGACACCAACCATCGGGTTTTTACGATCCGTGTGGCCATAATCCGCGATCAAGCTGTTATGATAGGCGCGGTCGCGGGTATCGACAGTCGGATCAGTCCAGCCCTGAATGATGCCGCGGTAGCTGCGCGTGGAGGTCACCAGGCGCGAAGCGTGATCGATGCCGAGAGCCCGCAGACGCTGCTCGAAACCGGTGGAGGCAATGAACTCGACCTGATCCCCATCGCGCATGAGGAACATCTCTTCGCACAGACCACCCCGCACGAAGCGGTATTGCAGGCGTTCGCGCGACCCATCCGAGTGGATCACCACCGAGCGGATCTCACCGCGGGCATTGCGATACTCAAATGCGAGATAGCTCGACTGGCGCGGCAGGTAGTGTCCGATGAAAGTGTCGCGTTCCCGAGAGTTGACGACCGCCGACATCTTTTCACCGTAAAAGATCGGGACGAGTTGAATGAGAGAGGTCTTGCCGGAGCCGTTCTCGGCGAGCACCACGGCATGGTCATCAAGAGGCACCTCGTCGATCCGCCCGGGGAGGATGTTGTTGTCGACGACGACCATGCGGATCAGGCCGGGCATATTCTTTGTGGTGTCCATATTATCTCTCATCAGGATTGCTTAACCCTGAACTACGCGCAACTCTGTTTTTCGCAATGACCTATATGAATATTTTCCGCATTATCTGAACTTAGCACCAGTCGTCTTCTTGGAGCTCCTGCAGATCAGAAAGAGGTTCCCAGTGCTCTGACTTCATGTACCGGATACCCATCAACGACAGTAGGATTGGCGTAACAGCACTCCTGCCCGCCTCGACACCATCCACAACGAACTCCATGCCTTTCAGCGCGCAATTGGTGCAAATATCATAGCTCACATCCACATCGTCGTCCGCGCAGGACTCATGGAAGTCCATCAATGTCTCACAGTCTCCAATATTTCTCAGGATGCGATCATCGAGTGGCTTGATGGCGCTTATCGGTGAGGAGAATAGTTTCAGAGCGCCATTCAACTTATAGAAATCAAATACATAATCTCGATCAGGGGTCAAACTGAACGGATGCAGCTCTTCTTTTGAGACTTTAATAAGGGTTTCCCTCGCCACCTTATCAAGCTCACAGGTCTCATTTGGTGTGATGATATACTCAAACATCGATACCAGTCGCAGCTTAGTGAGTCTTATCTCAGAATATCTATTTTTCGCAGACCTATCCGCCACAGATTTACCCGCTTCACTGAAAAATTTGGTATAGTTTCGGATATCGGCAGGTGAAAATGAGGTTATACCCTCAAAATCAGGATCGCGAGCACATACTGTGTGCATTTTGAGATGAGAATTTTCCCACCCATTACACCTATGGCAGATGTAAGTATGCGGAAAGCAACCCATGTATGGGTCCAAACTCTGATATGACTGATCTATGCCGAGTGTGGCTTTTAGTTCATGTAGCCCATCCAACGTATGATCGTGATGTAGATGGATGAGTGACCATTGTCCGGTGCTTCCCGGCTTAGATCGATACTCATCAAACACTTGGTATCTGCTTCGATCACAGCCCGGACAGCGCCAGCTTTCAGGCATCCTCTGCCATGTTTTACAGGTCAGCGCCGTAGATTTATCTTTGAAAGGAGAGCTCACTACCCCACCTGCGGCATCGCGCGGAACGTCTCTTCCGTGATCTTGCCATAGAAGGACATGGCGGAACTGCTGCCAATCTCCATGTGCCCTTTCTGAACGATCGACTTGGCTTTGCCATTGCCCATGGTAACGCGGGCTAAGATCTTCAGAGCATCGATGAAGTTGACTCCGGTAAGTGCGACATTTCCCTTATTGCCCGGCGCACAGAGATCCAAATCCTGCACGTCAGAATCCTCACCGATCACTTCAAAACCGAAGTCCTGAAGCCGCTTGCCACCCTTGAGGGAGACGGTGTGCATCCCATCGCTGCGCAAGATGTATGTGTCGGTGCTGGCGTTGTTCAATCTGTCGCGGGTTTCAAGCGCCATGACCCAGCCGCCCAGGTAGGGCAAGCCGAGACTGCCGCCGGCATATGCTTCAGGTACTTCAGCCAAGAAGTGCTCTTGGGCCTTGGTGTCAAAGTAACCGGGATGAACCGCCTCGATCTCTGCCTTGGCGTTTTCCTTTTTCAGCCCGGCAATCATCAACAGCTCGGCCGCGAGCGTTGCTACAGCTTGATCGCCGAGATCACTGACCAGAAGAATCCGCGCCTTCTGCATATCGCTCGCTTCCAGCAGAACATTGCAGAGAATTTCGCGGCGTTCAGCCAGGAGATCGGGATCCTGCGCGATCGGCCAGTCATCAGTATCGATGACATGCACCACAGCCTCGCCGACAGCGCTGGAGAGCGCATCCGTATTTTCGGTCTCTTCACCTTCAAGCACCACAACGATATCGGGCTTCCAGGCGGAGACGACAGCTAGGTCGGCTTCCAAGTCGCGGCTCCAGGCGGGTCCATGAATGCCATGCGCAATGAGACCCGGCATCAGGCTGAGACCTAAGGTCATGTCCGATCTGCCATCCTTGCGGCTGATGTCGACCGTCGAGATTTTCAGAGGGTCTGTCTCGGATGTGCGTAGTGCCATATTCATCTTGGTATCCCTGCTTGTTCAGAGAAACAACTAGGAGGTGAAAACTGAGCTTCCAATGCTTCCATCTGAGGAAACTGCTCGAAAGATGTGGATAACTATACATTCAATCACCAATACTTTAGCATTTTCGCAAGCACAGGCAATACTTTGCGGAGAGACTGCAGGAGATCGCTATGCGCATGTTTATCCCCGAGATCGGGACCCGGTTCACGCTTCAGGAAGATTGGACATTCACGCTCCACAAAGAGCATCGCAACGATACCGTCTGGGAAAAGCTGCGCGCCGCTGATCCGGACACCTTCGAGCAGTTGGAAGCGGAAATACGGCGCGCGCTTGATCTCATGAACGAATATCGAGACCGTCCGATCTCTCGCGATCCAAACACCCGCGAGCGTAACGAGGCGCAGTGGCGCGCACAGCTCGATCATTATTATGATATTCAAAAGGTAGATGTGACGCTTCCAGCGGGCACTGAGATCACGCTTGATCGCCTCTACATTCGCAAAGGTATTTCGGACTACAGCTCAGCCACCTTCAATCTAAACGCCACCAATCACCCGGCGCTCGATGTCAAAGGACGGAAACGTTTCTGGGCAAAGCTTCAGGATGTGAACCGTATTGAATATGCCCCGCTTCCGGAGCCAGTGGTGGAACCGGATGAGGGCATGACCCCATGATCCGCACCGGTGGCGCCGCGTTCCCCAGGCCCCTGCCCGCGAGTGGTTTCCACGATTGCAGTGAGCGTACATTCTTCGGATCAGTAGATGCTTTTGTCTGCGACCTGATGGATGACAGCTGGGAAGACTATCTTGATATGATGGGCGCCAGAACGGCGATGATCGAGACGCTGCGCGACGCGCCAGTGCAGCGTGTTGCAGTCTTGCGCGGTCTTGAGGTCAATCCTGATGACCGAGGTGAGGGCCATGGGAAGAGAATGATGGCCGATCTTCTCGACAGCTTCGATGACCTGGGCGCCAACATCACATTCCTTTTCGCCGACATGGAGGAATGCAACGATTTCGATTTGACCGAATGGTATGCTGGCTACGGGTTTGAACGCGTCGATAACGATCAGGCGGCGCCCTGCATGATGATCGCTTCCCCTGAGATCATTGCAGAGGTTCGCGAGGCTAATGCCTTTGGGAACAGCAACACCCTTGAGGCCTGCCCAATCTAGGCGCAGTCTACCGACTGCAAGTTTATGGGGATAACGTCCCGATAGATGGCCGCGGGAGACAGGATTCCCTGTATCTTCGCCCGGAACATTTTCTCGAGCGAGGCAGCCAATGCAGTTTCTTCTTATCCTTGGATCTCTCCTGGGCCTCATCGGAGCCTTGAGCGCTGCCGGTGGCGGCGGAAAGATGACGACAATCCTGATGAGGACAACATCCCCCCACCGTTCCGGATGAGCCAGAGACGCCCGAAACTGACGACGACGAAGATGACGAGCTCGAAGGGGTAGAAGAGGACAACTTCATGCCCGCCGTTGATATTCGCATCACGGCTGCAGAGGGCCTTTCACAGGATCTCATCGATGCAGGCAGTTATGCGGAACAGCTCCTTGAAGGTCTCTTCCTATCGGCCGATGACTTCGGTTCGCAACGCGTGCTCAACATTGATCTGCGCCAGGATGACATTGATGGAGAAGGCGGCACAGCGGCGCTGACCTCGGTGAGCGGCATTCGCCAGGGTGAGCCCACCGAGAATGCCACGATCACTTTCGACCGAGATGACATCGAGTCTATGCGTGCCTATGGCACGATAGATGAGGTCATGGAGCACGAGCTCATCCATGCATTGGGCTTTGGCATCACATGGGACACTGAAAACTTTGTCGGGCGCGATGAAGATGGCAACCCGGTCTTCACGGGTACCGCCGCGACATCTTCTTTTCAGGAGTTCAGCGGTGACGAGGATGTTCCCGCGGGCGTACCACTAGATGGAAGTGAGGGGCATTGGCATGCAGGTGATGTCCCGGGCGACGTGATGAACGCCACGGTTTTCGACGGCGCGGAACTTTCAGACATCACGCTTGCCTCCCTTGCTGATATCGGCATCCCAATTGATCCCTCCGCCTATCAGGATCCTGAGGAAGGCATGCTCATGGAAGAGGAAATTTTGGTCGCTTAACCTGTGGCCCCGGTCTAGATCCCGGGGATCAGGCTCTCCTGTGGTGCGGGCCGCGCCACAGGGTCTTCGGGGCTGATGATATAAATCTCGTCAAACCCTTCGTCATGCGATGGACGCTCGTACATATCGAAATGGTTTACCGGCACGAAATCAGGGATCGATTTACCGGTCGCAACCCGCCGTGTCTCGATCCGATCCAGAAGTTGCAAGAGCGGCACTTCGAGCGTGACACATATTTTCCTGTAGTGGTCTGGGATGTAGGACATGCGCTCCGCGCGCAGCTCGCGGCTCATATTCGTCTGATCGATGATGATGTCTTTGTCTTTTTCGACAGCCATCCGCAGCTGACGGAACATCTCAACCTCAGCCTCATCTGCGCGGGCCAGAAAGGTTACAGCATAGCTCTTGTCGCTCTGTGCCGCCCAGTCCTCAAGGATATCATCGCGGGCAATAACCGCCTATGTCAGCGGCATTGTGGGAAGGTCTTCGCGCAGACCGGCCAGAAGATCGCCGCGCAGGCAGGTCTTCCCGCTTCCTGAGGCCCCTACGAGTAGAATGATGTTCGGCATATTCAGTGGTCCTTTTAGGTTCTGGGACTGCGCCCATGGTATTTTCGGTTCCCTGCCTTAATATCTCAATATTCCACGTTTTTCGCAACAAAGGTAATCCGATGGCAGACAGCAACAACGACCAGAGTGCGATTACGCAGAAACCGGTGGCCCGGTCTTCAAAGACCCGCGCGTTGAAGAAGCTCGACAATCTTCTGAAGGACATGAAGCAGGAGCGTAGCGCCGCGCGGAAGGACTAGAAGCCCGGTGTTTCCATCTCAGCCCCCGGCGATGGGTCGACGACATAGGCTTCAAGCTTGTCATCACCCCACATGAAATCGTCGATCATGTCTTCGTCGAACTCATGAGCAGGCACTTCGAAGTCACCAAAGGGACCCGTGATCACCACCGGCGCGTCATAGTCTATCTGAGAATAGATGAAGCTCCCGCAGCGGTTTGGAATGACACCCTCTTTGGTTACCAGTTCATGGCCCTCAAAGACCCGGCCGGGCTCAATCACGACGTCGTCGCAGATCCGTACATGATCTGGCAGCACCGCGCCCGCACCGATAACGGCATTCTTGCCGATCTCTGCATGGCTGCCGATGACCGCGCCCTCCCCGATCACGGATCCTTCGCCAACCCTGGCCCAACCGCCTAGCTCGACCTTATCGCCAATATGCGTTTTTGCGCCAATGCTTGTCCAGAAACCCATCTCGATGTCTTTCCCAAGGTGGGCAGTATCTGAGACATAGGCAAACCCTTGAATCGCTTTCTTCCGTCTCCATAGCTGCATGCAAGTCTCTTTCAGGTATCAGTTGGCCGTAATTATCAATCTAGGTCTTCGTTTTTCACATTGCCATGTCCAGCAAATCTTCTTCCAGTTTTTCGGGATGAGTTTCAAGAGCGGCATCGACGGACATCACATCGATGATCTCGATCTGATCAGCACTGAAGACTGCATAGTGGTCATCAGGCGCGATGGTCCCGCTGGGTGTATCTGATATCCCCCGCAAGATGACCGCGTCATACCCATTGGCGCGTGCGGTCTCCAGCACATCGCCAAGATTGCAGATGACCGAATACTGCGAGCCATCGATTTCAAGCAGATTGATAATAGTTACCCGGCAACGAAGGATCTTGGCGCCCTCGGGCTCGGCCTGGATGGCCCCAAACTCCAGCTCCTCAGCCTCCATCAGAAGCTCTTCATAGCTGTTCAGCTGCCCTGCCTCGCGTGCGGCCTCCGCCTCAATCAGGAGCCGCTCTACGCGGTTCTCATGTGCAATATGGTTGGGCACCAGCTTACGGGCGGCCTGCCGTGCATAGTCGCGCGCGGTTTCCGGGTCTGCGGCAAAGAAGAAAGCCGCGCGACTTGCAGTATTCGCATTGTTCAGACCGAGCAGGTTCTCATCGAACCGGTCGAAGTCTTGGTTGGTGCCGTGCCAAACGTCGATCTGCATGGGCGTATCCTTTCGAGGAGAGGATACGCGTCATTGGTGAAAGTTCGGCCGGCTGCCTAATGAACATTTGGTGGGGTCCGTAATGAGCAAATAGTGGGGTTCCTACTGATCATTTGGTGGTGACACAGACCCCAGCGATCTAGGTCTCCATTCGGGGCATATCCGCTTCAGCTCCAGAGCCCTTTTTTGGGCTAACCCCCTCAGCCATCATTGCTTGAGCAATCTCTTCTCCGAGGCTGACCAATTCAGGCGCCTGGAAATCCGGTACCCTATGAGCCGCATACTGCTGATGCAGGTAGGCCTCATAGGCCAGCAGAAAGATCCGAGCCACGGGACTTCCGCCTTCAACTTCATGAATGCTCAGGGTTTCCATCATATTCGTGCCGGGCACGATTGTGATGTCTCTCTCCCCATAGGTCGTGGGCGTGGCATCGGTAAAGGATCTTAAGGTCTTGATCTCTTTCCACGTGCTGGCAGAAACTGCCCCATCCACGCAAATGTAGCGTTCGTTGTCAGAGTATTTGCGGCGGTCGCGCACCTCAGTGATTTCAATCCGATCTTTGTTCAGCACCGCATGCTGCGCAAGTATGTCCGCGCGGCTTTGAAGTCTTTTCATTGCCAGGTCGAAGGCCGCATCAGAGGTGTAGTCGACGGATAAAATAGGCTCAAGCAGGTCCTCCAAACTATCCCCCCTCAAGAAGCATTCAGCTCCGAGGTGGCGTAGTTCAAGATAGGTACCGCGGCTGAAATTGGCAGCGAAGCATTTGCCGAGTTTGGCACGATCCTGCATAAGATTAGAAAGATACTCCTGGTTGATCTCAAGGCGCTCTCCAGACAGTGCTGCATCGATTGCGGTCAGGTAGACAGAGCGCGCAGCCGCCCCGCAATCACGGCGCCCTTCTCTGCCGGTCCCGGCAATGATTGCATACTCATCCACCATCGCTGCCCAGCGTACTGGGTCGGGCATGCAGCCATCTATATCTATGTTGATATGCCAGCCGGATTTGAAATTACTCTGCGGGTCGAACTCCATATCCAATACGTGCAAATCGACTGCGCTCATAATCTGTTGTCGCAACTCATCTGCGACTTCTAAGGGCAATGGTGGAGTGATGATCTCGACCCCCGCGATCTGCCCATCTACGAAATCTATTGGATCCAGATCGTACTCCGGGATGACATAGAAGCCAGCCGGATCACGCGGCTGCTCATCCCCTCCCCAGGGGGCGCTTGATGTTTTCCAGTTATGTCCGGTTTCCTTTGACAGGATCTCAGCCACCGCTTGGCAATACTCTTCACTGGCAATATCCATGGGCTCGTAGATTTCGTCCAGCGAGAACTCAGGACGGCCAAGATCATCCAAGATAAGTTCGATCTCGAAACCGATGTTCATCTGAACCATTCCATAACCTCTCAGTGCCGCAAAAGAGCGACATTCTGAATGATTGTCAGATACCGACGAAAATGGCTAGGCCACCCGGCCTAGCCATAGGCAACGATTTTCGCACATTGCAAAACCAGATAGGTCACTCCTTGCCAAGCGACTTCACCCGCCCCCAGAAATCCGTCTTCAGAACCAGCTTGTCGTTGATCTGATATCCATGCCAGTCCTGCTGGCTCAAGCGCAGCTCTTGGATGTCATCTTCGATCTTCGTCACGACGATATAAGCCTCACGGCGGCCTCCGACACGCTCCCCCTGCGGCGCCAGGGTGTACTCTGCCCAGTAAGGATCATCATCCTTGCCGCCCGAGGATCTGGTGCGCACTGTCACCCAGCGGTCTTGGGTATATTCATACCAGGTGTCATACACCGGACGCTCTTCGGTAATGGGTACCTGAACAGTCTTGGTCACCGGTCGTGTGCTATAAGTGGCGCGGCTGCAGGTTCTGTCCTGGAAGTAGCCATTGCCCATGCTTTGCTGGCCGCAGACGTAGGTCTCGGTGCCTGACTGATACCGCTCAGTGCTGGTCTCGGTTCTGGTGGTGTAGCCCACCGTGACGGTCTCATAGCGCCGGAACTTCCGCTCTGAAGAGACGTCATAGGCATCGGATGGCTTGTGCCAGCCTCTGTCCTGAAAGGGTTTGATCTGCGCGATCGAGATGGCTCTCTGCCAACTCTTGTCAGCAACCTGCCCATGGGCGGTGAATGGGACAGTGAAGCTGGCGATCAGGAGAATGCCGATAAACGCGAAGACCGCAGCGATCACCCAAGGCACGAATGATTTCATCTTGGAGGGCTTTGATCCCCCGGCATTCATGGGGTGAGATGTGCGGGCAGCCGGTGTACTGCGCCGTGCGCGGTCCGGACGCGCTTTCGGGCGCTCTGCCTTTGGCTTCTGCGATCCAGACGTCATGATCACATCGCGCGCCGCATCATGCTCCTTGTCTTCATCATCGCGCTGATTGCCACAGGACGTGCATCTGTCAGCACTTCCTTTGTTGGAATTGTCGCAATGGTCACAATGCCAATCACGGCCGCTCTGCGCATCCGCGATCAGCTCAACGTCAGAGATGGCAGCTTCGCCCGAGGGGAGATAGAAGGCGACATCTGAGCCGCGGCCGATCCCGCAGCTCCGGCACTGCTCGAAGCGGCCAAGGTTTACTTGGCCGCAGCTTGAACAATCCCATCGTCCCTCTCTGATTGCCATGTCCGCTTTCCCGAATGACCTATCTTGTATGTCATATATTTTTACATGGCGTTTTTCGCAACCCTGCACATCAGATCTACACCTGGAATATATGCAGTGCTGAAAGCATTGAGGTGGGGGAGCAACAGTTACCCGAAGGTCAGAAGCAGAGCTGAGACTGCAGCAGCGGGGATGCTCAGGAAGCCCGCTGCATAGAGCAATGGGCTACGGTAATAAAGGCTGCTGAGGACCGTTTTGCCCTGGCGGCCGTCCTCAAAGAACTGGCGCAGGAAGGAGATGACCGGAGAGTTTTGTGCATCATTCATAGCGATTTCCTTGTTTTGCTATTTCGTCACTTCAACTCTATGTCCCCAGGTATTTTTCGCAATGCCCGTCGCTATAGTTTTTTGAGCAACCCATCTGGATCAAAAGAACCCCGGCGAGCTATCCTCACTGTCAGGGTCCAGACAGTCCTCGTATTTCGCGATCGCCTCATCGATCATCTCCTCCGAGGCCCCAAGGTCCTCAAGAGCGGATCGGAAGTTCTCGACCTCGCTGTCATCAAGATAATCCTTGTCGATCTCATCTGCTGGCGTGAGCAACCCCTGCCCTTTCCCAGCCTTCTCAGCGATATAGGCATCTGCCAGAGCATAGGCCGGCATGACCACGGGGATATGGTCCCCACCTGAGGCATCTGGATTAAGATGTGCGTTCAACTTATTGAAATCGCGTAGGGACCGAGCCACAAGCTTGACCCCCGATCCAAGCTTTGGAAGGGACGTTTTGCCGCGCATGATGGGCACGGCGATTTCCATTTGCCGATGCACCTGTGTGGTCCAGCCAGAATGGTAGATCGACGAGCCACCCACCATTAGAAACGGGCGCCGAAGCACCTTGGTCAGCGCAAGACCCATATGCTTGTCTTCCGCATCAGGGTGAAACAGCAGATTGAACGCCACCCCGGGCCCGAACTTCTTGATGTTCGAGGTCTGCGCCCAGCGGTTCATGTAAACGCTGGCCTGTTCGGCGGTGATGTCGAAGTGTGTGACCATGTCCTGCAGGGAGAATGCCGGCCCCAGAACGCGCAGGCGATCCACGATCGACGTATTGGTTTTCTTCGTTGCTTTGCTCATGTCGGACCATCGCAGATGTTTTCAATGTCAGTGATCACCTTCCGCGCGCGGCGGATTTCATCGCCCGCATAGGCCAGCTGACCGCGGAATGCATCCGAGCCGGCCATGGCCTTGTACTCAGCCTCGCTGAACCATTTCTTCATGTCAGCCTGGTAAGCATTGAGATCCGTCAGCGCCTCGAGCACCACATCGCGCGCGAGCCCCTGTAGGATGTTGGTTAGGTTGGAGTTGTAGATCTCAGCTGAGACCCGAAGATCGTCTACGGCCGTGCTGCGGTCGATCCCCGCGGCTGACATCTCCTGTGACAGATAGGCCAAGTCATAAAGATCACGCCACTTGATGGATTCACGCGCAGAGATCGCGAGGATCTTATCCGCCCAGAGCGCCTTCACATCAGCCGTGGGCAGAGATGCCGTCGCAAGGATGCCCTTGGAACGTGGTGTTGCGATGCTCACTGAATACGCAGGAATGCATTCAGGAACAGTGACAAAGAACTCGATCTTAACGCGAATGGCGCCCCGCCGCTTGGGGTGTTCCCACCGCAAAAGCCAACGGTCGACCTTTCCAATCTCTGGCGCGCCCTCTTCTGTACCGGTCTTGTCCGAGAGCTCGAGAACGGCCCCAGGCATCGAAGCCTTCATGCGCAGCTTCAAGGCCTTCTCCACCCGGGCGCGCAAACCGCCGAGGTTTTTCATCAGATCAGCCGTCACCACGAAGTCCAGATCTTCCGACCAGCGATTGCTGCCATGGGTGGTGGCAATGCTTGTTCCGCCATGGAAAATCATCTCGCTCGGGCGCGGCTTCGCCTTGGCTCCGATCTCATCGAGCGCCATCACTTGAAGAACTCGTGATAAGTCCATCTTTTCTTTGATTGTGAGAGGCTTTTTAGAGGTCAGGTCCATCAGGTTTCACAATTCAGGGTATGCACATTTCTATTAACTTATTTGTATATATAAAAGTGCAAAAGTAAAGCTCTTTAATACTCGGCGACGCTATAGTTATCCACATTTTTCGCATATCGGCACACTTCCGCGGAATATGCCAGCATGCTACAAGGATTTTGCCCCCCTGGTGCATGCCGGTCCGGCCGAAAGGCGCGCGAAATCTAGGGATTATCACCAGTTCTTCATTCTTGGTGTCATGTCGATCCGGGCCTCTGCAGATGCGAACACATCAGGATAATGACATGACAGAACTCGTAAAGGCGCCGGACATCCGCGTCGTAAAGTCCGCTGCGAAGGCCCTTCGGGCAAAAGCTTCCGACACGGTGAAAATCTCACACAGCATGGCTTTGGAGATTGCCGCGAATGCCTTTGGCTTCACCAACTGGCACGCCTGCCGTTCACACTTCAAGCATATCGAGGATCAGGTGTTCTCGATCGACGCTATACAGGATGAGCTAATTAGCTTTGGAGAGGTTGGTACAGAGATCTGTGACATTGCGATCCGCACGGACCTGACCTTCACATTGGGAGATGTCACAGCAGAAACTATTTCAGCGATCAGGTCTCCTCAATTGGCTGTTGATATTTTAGCCTTGGGCGCCGCATCGCTTACCCCAATCGATGCGAGAGCACAGGAACATTGGGACCATGAAGGACCGGCATATCTTTTCAAAGGCGAAAAAGTCTTTGTTGCGGGCTCTTGGTCGGCGACAAGTGCGAGGATAATAAAGCCCGACAACATCCTCGCTTGCTTCAAGTCCGGAATTGCATTGGTCGCAGAAACTGCAATCAAAGGCGATGTGAGTGTCAGTAGGGTCAGCGACCTGGCAAGGAAATCGCTGGGGAATAGCCGCCTCATAGTTCCGGAGGAGGCGATTGAACGCATCGGTAAAAGGGCTCAAGTCGAAATGAATTTGAAGCAAGCAGCCGCCTGGGGGCGCGAACTGGACGATAAGTTGAAGAGCCTCTTCAACACATAAGGCTTAGGACGCGCCGTCCAAACCCCAGTGCGCCCTCCACATCGCTAAACTTCGGGGCCTTGACGCTTTGCAATGAACCGCGCCCATCTGGGCGCGGTGAGCCAATCCACGCCCCCAGGCGGGGAGCGACGTCTGCGTCTCGGGCTCGGTCATGCCGGACAAATTGTTTAAATCCACGCCCCCAAACGGGGGGCAGCGGTCGTTGAACCTCTTCGTCCGTATAGACGTTTAAACCCACGCCCGCACACGGGGAGCGACGTGTCTTCCATCGCCAGTCAAAGCGAACACCTACGTTTCAATCCACACCCCATACGGTGAGCGACAATTTCTCGCAGCGCCAGACAGCTCGTTGAGGCGGTTTCAATCCACGCCCCCTCTTAAGGGGGGGGCGACAAAGACTTACCGTCGTCGCTTGATCGTCAGGGAATTCCAATCCACGCCCCCGCACGGGGGCGACTCGATGTTGCTAACGCGATCCGCGAGCGCAGCCCGTTTCAATCCACGCTCCCGCATTAGAGCGTCAAGCCCACTCGGCAGTCTCGATATCGTTGACGTTGTTTCAATCCACGCCCCGCACACGGGGGAGCGACCATTTAGAGAGCGAGCTCATTAAAGGTCATCGTGTTTCAATCCACGCCCAACGCGGAAAGAGAACCATAAATGAGCCATGGAGGCGAAAACGTGTTTCAAATCCACGCTCTCCAAATTGAAGAGCAAAGCAAGCTCAAAATTAGAGCGATACCGATCATATTTCCGCGCCCCGCAGGGTGATCATGTTAACCTTATGTGCTGAAATTGAATGTTTCAATCGTCGTGCCAGCCCGGCAAGCGACGATCCTTCTACACTGCATCAGCGACATCACAGATATTCAAATCCACGCCCAGACGGAGAGCAAAGGTGCGCCCAAGGCCAGCAAGAGGAGACCTGACGTTCCAACCCACGCCCCGCCTGGGAGGCGATCTTTAAGAGTGTGCCGGTGCGGCAATGGGGTTTATAATTTAAACCACGCCCCACCCACGGAGCGACGACATACTCTTTGGTGCCGGGAGTGTTTTCGATTTTCCAATCCCCGCCCCCACGGGGGGGGAGCGACTCGACGTGTTCCAGAGATTCCATGGCCAATACGTGTTCCAATCCACGCCCCCAAGGGGAAGAGCGACCCCGAGATGCAGTGCGATGGGTGGCAGGCGATCTTATTCCAATCCACGCCCCCACGCGGGGAGCGACAGTTTCAATATAGGCCCTTTTTATCCATTCAGGAATGCCCGACATCCTGCGGACCCCAAAAAATTGAGCTTCACGGATTTTTGACAGAAAACCCGCTGGCTTCCCCCATAGAACGCAGAGGGTTACCCTACTGCGAACCTACCGCCCCATGAGCGGGCGCTTTAGGTTCGCAGATTTCAATAGCCCGGCTCGCTGGCCGCGTCCTCAAACTCGATCCGAGACTTCAGCTCCCCATACCGCGGATGCTCTTCCAGAATCTCTGCTTTGATAGGATCATCCATAGCACTTTTGATAAATCCATCAATGCCTTGTGGCGTGATCTTCGTGTTATCCGCGATCTGATCGACGAGCCCCGCGAAATGGTTAGCCTGCCCGGCGGCGCGCGCTTCGGCCTGCTCCTCCATGCGGGTGTCCTGGATATTCTCCATGACAGACCGGTCTCCCTCAAAGGCAGAGCGCAAAGCCACGATATCGTGCTCAAGCGCCGCAACCGGCAGTGTTTTCGCCCACCCCAGAAATTCGTCAAAGGGCGCGCCCATGTCAGCATAACGCCCCATGCCGGGCTCGCGATCGGTCAGCTTGGCTTTACGGATGTGGTTCACCGCGGAGCGCATACGCTTCCAGTTCCGATAGTAGTGGCTCTTCAGCTTGTAGAAGAACCCCTTTGAATCCTCCATCACGCAGCCTTCGATCGGCGCGCCTTTCCACTGCCACTTCGGATCACGCTCCACGCGGTGGTTAAAGGAGGCCAGCGCCTTCTCATTTGGCAGCACAGCAATGCGCTGCTTCACTTCGCAGCCCAGCCATTTGGCCACAGCCTGCAGATCCTCGTAAGGTGCTTGCTCGAAGGTCTCGGCGCGACGCACGCAGCCCAGCAGCACAATGCGCGGCTTGTCGAGCTTGATGATGTGGGGATCGCGCTCGGGGTCCTCGATCTCGAAGACCAGGCTCGCCTGCTGATCGCGGTTGAACCGCAACATGCGCTCCATACCATCCGGGCCGATCGCCTCTTCGATGACGTCGCGCGCGATGCCCGGGAAGGTCCCATCGGTCACGGATTTCGAGGCAATGACCAGTTTGCCATGGCGTTCAGAGTATCCAGTGATGCCGAGAAAACCATTCGCCTTTTCATAGGCATGCACGGGGAAGCTCACGTTTTGCGTGAGGTGCTCCTCCTGCGTCTCGGGGCGCTCATTGAGGTTGAAGAACTTCTCATAGCTGCGGGCCACGACTGTGCGCGTCTCACCATCGATGTAGAGGCCCCGCGCGACAGTGGTGTAGTCATCCCAGGCCGCATCATTGAAGGCCTTATGGGTGAAGTTCACCGAATAAACCCCTGAAAGACTGTCGGAGTCCCGCAGGTTGATCATGTTGTGATCGCGCATCTTGTCGAGCATCACCTGGGAGATCTTTGGCAGCTCTTCATTGCGCTCCACCCAGGGCATCAGAGGCGCGTGGCGGCTGGCCGCGGTGCGTTTCACGGCGCGGTTAACTGCCACATCATCCTGCATGCTGCGATGGACGGTCGAGCGTATATCAGTCGGGGTGAACCCATTCTCATCAAGCGTAGCGATACGCAGGTGCCCGCCGAACTCAACCTGTGCCTCGAGATTGATCGACAGGGGCGATGTAAGCGTTGGCTTCATGGCAGAATTTCGATGCCCGTGAACTTGGAAGCGACCGCTTCCTGCCTCGACTTCTGACCAGGCAGTATCAACATCAATGCTGTATCGTCCGTTGCCGCGGCGCATTTGATGCGTCGAGATCAGGTTCATATTCGATGGCCAGCGGCCAAAGCCGGCATGGGTGCAGAGAACTTTTCGATCGCCCCACCTGTAAGCGAGGTAGTCCTGCGACATCTCGGAGATGCGTCCGCAATCCTGAGGTGTGATGCCGACAGCCTTGAGCTGCGGCCAGCTAAACCGCACCCATTCACTGTTTGGCATATCGATGTCGTCATCACCCGCCCGGGCCTGCATCTCAACGTAGTCCTCGTGGTTGCCTGCGATCAGCGCCACATTGGGCTGGCCGTAGATCTCATCCATGAACCAGCGCCCCACTTCGCCGTTCTGGATGCCGCGATCAAACAGATCGCCCATAAAGACATAGAAGGCCTTCGGATCGAGCCCATCCTTCAAAGGCGACGCGGGATCCATCAGCGGCGCATAGCAGCCCTGGATATCGCCGATGTGAATGACACGCTCATAGGCCGAGAGGTCACGCGTGCAGCGCGGATCGCGCAGAAAATCCTGCATCTTGCGAATACTGGCCGTGACTTCTTCATCGCTGGTCGGATTGATCATTGTGATCTTCGGGTTGTCGCGCATGATCGGCGGGATCGGGGACTTACCTGCCATCGCCTGCATCTTCCGGATCGACTCTGCGGGCACGCGATGCCGCTCCTGGCGGGCAGTGTTACGCTCATTGCGCAGCGCTTCATCAAAACCGTAGAGATCGACCACCAATCCTTTGTACCCGGCAGCATCGAATTTCTTCCAGCGATCATAAAGCTGTGCCCCGTCGGCCAGGGTGCCATCAACGCAAATAACCTCTCCGCGCGCGATGCGTCGGTTGAGGCTTTCATCGAGAATCTCGAAGGCCAAAGCCTCGTTCTCATGGCTGGGGATGAACTGGCCATTGGGATTAAGCATATCACCCGCCAGGATGTCGCGGATCTTGTCCATCGAGATGTGGAAACCCTCGAGGCCTGCACGGCGCACCATGGTTGTTTTGCCGGCGCCCTGCGGGCCGCGGATAAAGATGACTTTGCGGGACATGTCTTTGCCTTTTCTTATTCAGTCCTGCTTTTATAAGTCAGGGCTGTGAAAAGACGGCGCCCCTACCCGCGCTCAAAGAAGCCGGGATGGGGTTTGTTCACACCGAAGCTGATCGTGCCATTCCCGAAACGGGCGTTAATGAAGTCTGCAGCCTGGGATGCGCGCTCACGTTCCGTGCGCTCCGCCGGCCTCAGATCGCTTAGAAGATCGCCGCCGCGCTCCGAGAGCAGACAGACATCGCTCAGCTGCACCGAGATCGACATGAGGTCCCTGCCCTTCAGCGCGGGCCAAGCGGCCCTCCACAGGTCGCGGTTGATGTTCTGGAAGGTCATCGTGTCCTGGCTTGCCGCCGTCTTGATCGACCGCCCCCATCGGGCGCCGTCAACGGCATTCATGCCCACCGAGATCTTGGCGGCCACCCGACCGTCAGCGCGCAGGCGCGCTGTCGCCTTCTCGACCAGCCAGCGGGAGACCAGGTAGGCCTCGGCTGGCTGCCGGAACTCAGGTGCCAGCACCTTGCTGTTGCCATAGCCGCCGCGCTTGGTTTCAGGCAGAGGTACATCCATGCCCTGGAGGGATCGCACGAAGCGCTCGCCTTCCACTGAATTCCAGATCTTGCGGGCGTGCCGCGGGTCCAGCGCCAGCAGGGACGGGATATCCTTGATGCCTGCCTTGGCAAGTCGCCCGCCCATGCCCTTGGAGATCCCCGGCAGATCGTCGAGCTCGAGATGTGCAAGAGCCTGAGGCATATTCTCTTCCGCCAGCCAGCTGAACCCATCGGGTTTCTCGAGCTTGCCCGCAATTTTGGCCAGGAGATGGTTGGGGCCGATCCCAGCACTGAAACGTAGCGATGTTCCAACCTCCTTCGCCACGGCCGCCTTCATCTGAGCCACGAGCTCCGTCGCCCCTTCAAGTGTCTTCTGCTCCCCGGACAGCGCGAGCTGGAACTCGTCGACCGAGCGGATCCGGGTCAGCTCAGCAAAGCGATCGAGCACCTCGGCCACAGCGAGGTTGTAGCGTACGTAAACGCGATGCCGGCTCGGGATGAAGGTGATGTCCGGACAAAGCTCGCGTGCTTCCCGGACACGGGTCCCGGTCTTGACCCCGAAGGCCTTGGCCTCATAGGAGGCGGCCACACAGGATCCGTGGTCGCCCTCGGTGGCTGTGATTCCCACAGGTCGGCCGCGCAATTCGGGGTTTAAATGCTGCTCAACGGACGCAAAGAAGCTATTCATATCAATATATAAGACGTTGAACTTCATGTTCTACCTTAATTGCATCTGGCGTTTCCGGACTTCCCGTTCTATTTTTGTTCTACACTTCCATCAAGGGTTATCATGGATAGAAAAGATCAGCTGAAAAATGTGTCCTTCGGCGGGGCCTGGTCGGATCAGATTCCCGGACGGGAAAAGCTTGCGCGCTCAATTGGCACGGTCGTCGCAGCCCCCGAGCGGGCCGTGGAGGAAGACCTGCGCGAAGATGCGGAGCTTGATGAGGCGCTTACCAATTGCTGTCTGGCCCACCCCAAAGGGGAAGGTCTGCGCCGATCCTGGCAGCGCGCACTCACGCTGCCGGATCCCGGACAACGTCAGGCGGAACTGGCGCGGGTTGCCAAGATCCTTGAGACCTGGGTGGCGGCGACTTAGGGGCCGTCCGGAGCGTCCTGCGGCGCCCGCGCTTCAAGCAGAGCACCGAAGATGGTGAGCTCGTAAGCCTCTTCCGCGGCCGTCGGGTCGTTCTCGGAAAGCGCCAGCGCTTCGCATATCGATTTCATCCAGAGGGGCGAATGCACCGGTTTGGCGGTCAATGTAGACTTTGTCTTCGGGTTTCAGTTTGGCCATGGTGACGGGCTCCGATTGAATTGATGTCGGATGGACGGGGAATGCCCTCGCTGAATGCAAGACATCGTGGCGAAAATCGAAATCTGTGCGAAATATTTTAGGGCCATAACGGCAGCTTGCTGTTATGTTGGCCTAAAATACACTGTGGTCGAATAGAGAGATGATAGATGGGCGTTGCCGAGAATAATGAAGTCCTGCGTGGAATTTTAGACTATCTGGTAGAGTGTACCGGCAAGTCGACCTTCGTCTCAACATCTTCCACCCCCTGAAGAGAGGTGGATTTCCGACGCGTGCAATGAGGCATTGAACCCCTTGCCTGCGCAGGGAGTTGACGCTTCTACGGGCGCTATTGCGGTCCCCTCCACGTCCAGCAACGGTGTGTTCCACCGCCGTGTCCCCGCCGTCTCGCCCCGGAGGGCGCGGTCGCGGATCACCTTTGCCGCATTGGTATCGGCATTAGCCGCCGCGCCGCAGGCGATGCAGACGAAGACCGCTTGGCTCTTGCGGTTCTCCTTGTCTACATGCCCGCAGGCGGCGCATTCCTGGCTCGAGTATGCGGCTGG
>Ga0209345_10001396_pt1 | contig 28959 bp, 24 predicted proteins | sample Cruoilmetagenom7_FD_187294 | JGI IMG/M metagenome (GOLD analysis project Ga0209345, IMG submission 187294) | Oil polluted marine microbial communities from Coal Oil Point, Santa Barbara, California, USA - Sample 7 (SPAdes) (version 2) | ecosystem: Environmental > Aquatic > Marine > Oil seeps ...
ATGTACAGTTTAATATGGTTGATAATGAAACTTTATATGCAGCTCAAAAAGATCCTGAGGAATACGCAGAACTGCTTGTGAGAATTGCAGGATACAGCGCACATTTTGTTGAAATGAATAAAATCACACAGGATGCGATTATTTCTCGTACTGTACAATCATTTTAATATGCCTATGTACTGCTTTATTGTAATTTAATTCAAATAGTGAGAGTTTTGAAAAAAACTCTCACTTGTATGAATGAGAAAATAAGAGTTTTTTTAATATCTGTTCAATAATTTAATGCTGGTATATTGCTATAAAAAATACTGTAGTGTTCTTGAGCTATCTTTTTGATAAAATATTAGATAGTTGTATGAAAGTTTAGCTGCTATCAATTATGGACATTTTTAAAAGAGGCATGTTAATATCTGGAAAAGATACTGCAAAATTAATGGAAACTATCTGGGACATAGATATTCAAATATAGTGTGCGATAACTTTATTAAGGATGCTTATCTAAATGCACTGTTTAATTTTTTCTTGAGTTATAGAACCACTTCCATGTCCAAGAAGTTTTATATATTATACTTAATTACAAAGAAGTTTATCTTAGATTTAGTTGAAATCAGGACAGATATACCAAAACTTCTGAATACGATTGACCCTGCTTTTTTTTATTTCTTTCCTAAAGTTATATATCAACATCAGACCTCAACATTTTTTAAGTTTTTGAACCACTTTTTTTGACACTTTATCTATTTTAACCGCAGGAAAATCACCATTTACAAAAAAATGCTGCTATAATGTTAAGTGGTTATGAAAAATCTATGAATCAATGCTATTTTAAATTGTATAAAGCATTATAATTATTTTTTAAAAAAATATTATAAAATAAGTACTTTTCAAGTGTTGAAATCTGAGCATAAAACTCTTTTGAACAAATATTATACAAATCTTTATTAAAATAAAGATTGTTCAATCAATAAATTAAAATATTAGTAGTTCATATACAAAAATATTAAAATTATTTATCAAAAAAAAACAGATAATTTTTGTTTATTAAACAATACGGTATATGGAATTTTATTAAAGCTAAAGAGGATATGCAAGGAAGATGAGTTTGTTTTTGCAAAACAAAAATGATTTAATATTTTTTTGGGCTATTAACAGATAACGGGAAATTTCCCTAAATGTAAAAAGGTATTTATTTGTTATAACGCAGACAAAGAAAACAATGCAAAAAATGGGAAAATCATTTTATATGTTGTTTGGTTGTTACAACATTAAAGGGAAATTATCCTGAAAGAAAGGAGTATGGGTATGGCCAGACGATGTAATAATAGCATTATTTTCCTTATAGAAACATCAAATATTAATAATAAAGGGAACAGCTGCAAGGAAAAAGATGCAAACTGTGGATTAGAAAAAAATGTTATTTTATTTATAAATTCAGATGGCTTTGATGAATTTGATGATTTTGGAAAAATGTATGAACCAGAATCTAATATTGAAAAATTTTTACTGGATCCTATGCTTTTAATTTCAAATGGGCTTGATGAGCTATAACAAATGGGTCATAATGCAAATAAAATACAGGTGATGTCTTATAACAGTATTTTTCGTAAACTTGACCTCTAAACTGTAATACCTGAATATTGTTTAATTAAACTTTTTGCTAATTTTTGTGCAACTTAATATTACGTTTTGTTGGAGTTATAAAACTTTTTTTAAATAAATGTTTTTGTATATTTTGCTGTTATTACTGTAGTGTTGTATCTTGGATCAAGGAGAAAGATAACATGAAAACAAACATTAAGCATTCTAAACCAACTTTGGCAAGTTATTTTACCGATTCTATGCAACAGGATATGGGGAAAGATCCTGAAACTGTGTTAGAAAAAATGTACAAGCTTGTGGGAAGAAGCAGTGGCGGTTTGTCTGAATACTGGCGTGTGAATACATCACACATGGAGTCAGCAGAGCTTGCAAATGCTTTAAGAGCTCTTCGGAAAGTAGCTGGATTATTGGGGGAAAACGTTGGCAGAATTGAATGGGCTGGAATGTCACAGGATGGAAAAGCTAAAATAACTCTTGATCCTGGACTTGTTCTTGGACAGTATCCGATTCCGTCTGGAAAGTTTGATTATCTTGTCGGTCTTGTAACTCATGAAGCTTTTCATAAAATCGAGTGGACTGAGTACATGTGGAATAAATTGAGCAATGACATGAGCAAGATGAAGTTTGGAGATAAAATGAGATTGCAAAAAATAATCTACATAGGTGAAGATATTTATGTGGATAAAATCTCAGAGCGTTTTATTTTTGGATTATATGTACCTGAGGCACGACAGGTTGGAATGAAAATATACAAGGCTCCATTAAAGCTTAAAAGCATAACTTATGAAGAGCTTTTATATATATGGTGGGTTAGTTCTTTTAAGCAAAATAATATATCGTTAGATAGTTTAGAAAAAATCAAGGTTTATCAGCCATTATTGGACATTTTGCAAGATTTGACAGATGAGTTAAAAAAATTGGGCAATTCTTCCAAAGGTGTAAGTTATCGCTGTGATGAGAGAATTAATCTGTATTTAAATTATTGGGATAAATTGAAAGATGCTTTATATCCGTTAGAAGTTAGCGATAAAACTCTTATGTGGTTTCCAAGTTCAATAATTTCAGGCAAAGAGGAAAAAGACGATAAAAAAAAGAAAAAGGGTAAAAAACTGTCTGAAAATACTGCAAGAAATATTGAAACAATGCTAGCATATGATTCGACTGACATAACTCCTATCATTCAATCAGTTGTGCAGGGAGAAGATGACGTTATTCCCACATCGAGGTGGGATTTCAACATTCCTTCTCATCCTGTAATTGATCGCAAGCTTGTGGGAAGACTGAAAACTATTTTTCAAGATTATGCTGAGCGCAAGACACTTGTAAGCCGTGGGCTTGCCAGCGGAAAGATAGACAAAAGAAGACTTTACCGTGCACCTGTCTCAGAAAGATGCTTTAAAGATATTCAAAAAATACCTGTTTTGGATTGGAATATATGCCTTTTAATTGATGGCAGTGGTTCAATGAGTGGTCCAAGGTGGCAAATGGTTGAAAACACATTAGCAACAATATATATGGCTTTTAAAGGTTTTCAAAACCGATTACAGGCATATGGTTATTTTGAAGTAGAAGATGTTTGTTTAATTTCCAGTTTGATAAAAGACAGAAATTTGCTTTCAGTTCCTCCCAGTGGGCATACTGCATCTGGACAGGCATTAATTGCTGCTGCCCATTTTATGCCTAAGGACGGAAACCGCCGATTTCTTATTCACATAACAGATGGTGATGCAAATTATGGCTGTGCTGTAAAGTATGGAATTGATTATTGTCGGCAAAGAAGAGTTCAACTTATAACTTTGGGTGTAGGATGCAAAGACCGTGGGGCGATGACTGAGCAATACGGCGGTGCACTTCAGTTTCTGGATCATTTTGGCCAGCTTCCTAAAGCCCTGGAGTCTTTATTTAAAAGAACAATTCTGTATGGTAAAGTGCCTACAAAAATTGATTTTGAAAAAAAGGAAAAAAATTTGATTCTTTAATCATCATTACTAAATATCGGCAGGCTGTTACGGAATGAAAATTTTTTTAAGTTCAAGGCGGAAAATTTAATTTGACCGCAGGCATACAGATAGTATTTCGAGGATTAAATTAATTTTCTAACGCAAAAATTGGATAAATTGCGATTTGTACCAGCCTGGCTAAAATTAATTTGACTTATACTTTAAAGAAAGTGCGTTTAATTAGGTGAAAAAATGGCAGAACAAACAGAAGGATTTACACGCTTGCTTGCTAAATTTATTGTTCAAACAGATAAATCAGACATCCCAGGAGTTGTTTATGAGCATGCAAAAGTTGCTTTTCTAGACTGGCTTGGCGTTACCATGGCAGGGAAAGACGAACCACTTGTGCTAAAACTTATAAATTTATCTGAAATACTTGGTGGAGAAAAACAAGCCACTGTAATAGGTCATAAAATAAAAAAAAATCTGACCCTTGCAACACTTATAAACGGAGCCGCGTCCCATGCCCTTGATTATGATGATACTTCAAGATCGTTTTTAGGCCATCCTTCTGTGACTCTTTTTCCTTCTTTGCTGACTCTTGCAGAGTGGAAAGGGAAGAATGGTAAAGATTTTTTGACATCATACATTGTCGGATTCCAGGCAGGTTGTGCTGTGGGAGCCTGTGCTGGTATTGAGCACTATTTAGCTGGCTGGCACAGTACATCAACAATTGGACATATTGCATCTGCTGCAGCTTCATGCAAACTGCTTTCTTTAGAAGAGCAACAAACTGTTCAGACTATAGGCATAGCAGCAACACAGGCATGCGGTTTAAAAAGTGTATTTGGGACTATGTGTAAACCTTTTCATGCAGGGAATGCTTCGCAAGCAGGCCTTACCGCGGCATTGCTCGGAAGTGACGATTTCAGCTGTTCTGAAGATATACTTGAAGGACCTAATGGATTTTTTCAGGCAATGAAAGGCCAGATAAATCAAGAGGCCATTGATAATTTAGGCAAAATTTGGGAAGTTGAAGCTTTAGCTCAGAAATATCATGCTTCGTGTCATGGTACCCATTCTCCTATTGAAGCTGTGCTTGCAGTAATAAGTAAGGAAAATATATCTAAAGATGAAATTCAATCTATTAATATACGATGTTCTGAACTTATCCTGACTGCAGCAGGGAACATGGATCCTAAAACAGGGCTGGAAGGTAAGTTCAGCATTCCTTATTGTGTGGCAAATGCTGTCTTGACCGGAGAGACAGGTACTCAGGCTTTTTCAGATAAAAAAGTTAATGATCCTGATGTAAAAGCTTTCATGAAAAAAATTACTGTAGTATCTGATAAAGATGTAAATGAAGCTGAAACTCCGATTGAGATAAAAACTGTAGCAGGTAAAAATTTTTCCGGATTTTCTAATGTCATTAACGATGTACCTCCTCTTGATATGAAGCGTAAAAGAATCAAAGCTAAATTTATCGATCTTTGCGCTCCTGTCACAGGTGACAGTAGAGCAGAAGAAATAGCAGATATAATTTTATCACTGGAAGATTTGGAAAATATGCAACTTTTTATAAATAAGTTATAGTTACATGTAAACAAATTTCAGATAAAAGTAAAAACTGATTTTAAAGAGGATGTTTGGAAAAGGTTTGAATAGTTTCATATATCCTCTTTAATATTTTTATCTGTTATATTGGATTTGTCATAAAAGGTAAAATTAATATGAAAAAAGATTTATCAAATTGTGCTAAATGCGTTTTTGATCTGTCAGATCGGCTTTGCAAAGTAGAAGATGGCAAAAAAATACCTGGTTGTCCCACTCATAATAAAGCAGATATTTTACAAAAAAGTATGGGTGAGTATAAAAAACCTGAAATATCAGAGTTTGCCAGACAGTCATCTATTCAGGAGTCAGAAGGATATTTGGATAAAAATCTGGGATATGCGCGTGTTAAACCGATTAAACCGCGCATTTTAGAAATTATTGAGTTCGCAAGCAAAATGAATTATAAATGTCTTGGCCTAGCTTTTTGTATTGGCCTTCGTAAAGAGGCTTTAATTGTTGAAAAAATTTTTTCAGACAAAGGGTTTGATGTAATATCTGTTGTGTGCAAAGTTGGTCGAGTTCCAAAAGAAGAAATTGATGTATGTGATCATCAAAAGATAACACAAGGCAGTTTTGAGACAATGTGCAATCCAATCATGCAGGCTTTGGTTTTAAATGATGGAAAAACAGATTTTAATATTTTACTTGGGCTATGCGTTGGCCATGACTCCCTTTTTATGAAATATTCTGATGCACTGTGTACAGTGCTTGCCGTTAAGGATCGTTTGCTTGGGCACAATCCTTTAGCAGCTATATACAATATTGATAGCTATTATCGCTATTTGAAGTAAAAAACATATATTTTATTTTTTCAAAAAAACTGCTCAAAAAAACTTACCTGAAAAGTTAACAAAATACCTTTCCTTAAAATTATATCCCTTCAACGATTTTACGTCAATGTACTGCCATTAAATTTTAAGCATCCCACATATTGTATATCAAACAATAAAATATTGTTGCAGGGATAATTTTTACACAAAACAGTTAAAAATTGTTTAAAAAAGCTGTAATAATTTTTTTTATCAAATACTTGCATTAAAAAGTATTTTATATAAAAGTATTGTGAATATTGTTTAATCAGGTTATTAACCTATAAAGGTTAACTTTTGATAGGGATCAATACCTAATTATAGATAGTAGAATTGAGACTTATCAATAAAATGGCAAAAAAATAGCAAAATTTAGTATCAAACATGGACTTTTACTATTAACTGTTGATTAGATTAATCGAAATATTATTAATTTTTACCTAATTTAGATACTATTGACTTTTATTTGCTATTGAATTATTTTTTTACCTAATTTAGCCTTTTCGATTTACAAAACAGCTAAAAAGGGTATTAAAAAAGAAAGATTTTGTGGTTTTTACTTGGTTTGCCTTACAAGAAAAAAGTTTGTACAGGTCAATCATAAACAAATTATTTATGGAGGTTTTGAAATGGTTGGGATTACATCCTATGGTGGATATATTCCTCGATATCGATTAAGCCGAATGGTTATTGTTCAAAACATGGCTTGGCTTTTTCCTGTGATGATGGGTGCAGCACAGGGTGAAAAGTCCGTAGCAAATTGGGACGAGGATGCAATCACAATGGCTGTCGCTGCGGGATTTGATTGTATGTCAGGTAAAGACAGAAAAGCAGTTGATGCTCTTTATTTGGCATCAACTACTCTGCCTTATAGAGATAGATTGAATGCTGGCATTTTGGCAACTGCCCTTAATATTCCTGCAAAAGGTGTTGCAAGTGCAGATTATACATCTTCACTTAAAGCAGGAACAAGTGCTGCCATATCAGCTATGCAGGCCATTGAATCAGGATCCAACAACAATGTTTTAGTTGTTGCATCTGACCAGCGTCGTACAAAGATGGCTAATATGTCAGAGATGTTTTTAGGTGACGGATCTGCTGCCCTTCTTTTTGGTAAAGAGGATGTCATTGCAAAGCTTATCGGACATTATTCAACCACATATGATTTTGCTGATCATTATAAAGGTAAGGCAAAAGATTTTGACTATGTCTGGGAAGAAAGATGGACTAAAGATGAAGGCTTTAAAAAAATTATACCTGAGGCAATTTCCGGTTATTTAGAACAAACCGGAGGCAAGATTACTGATTATGATAAAGTAGTTTATCCATGTTACTACGCAAGAGAGCATATGGGTATTGCTAAACAATTGGGATGTGATCCTGCAAAGGTGCAGGATAATATGCATGCTGTTTGTGGTGATACAGGTACAGCTCATCCTTTTGTTATGTTTGTTGCTGCTCTTCAGGAGGCAAAACCCGGAGATAAGATTTTGCTGGCTGGATTTGGCCAGGGATGCGATGTGCTTGGATTTGAGGTTACAGATAAAATTAATGATCTAAAAGGCCCTGTTGGGATTAAAGGATCTCTTGCAAATAAAGCTGAGTTGGACAGTTATCAAAAATATGCCACATTCAGAGATTTAGTTGAAGTAGACTTAGGTCTTCGCAGTGAATTATATGGAAATACTGCTTTGACAACTCTTTGGAGAAAAAGAAAAATGCTGCTTGGTCTTGTTGGCGGCAAATGCACAAAATGTGGTACTCCACAGTATCCTGTCAGTGGGATATGTGTAAATCCTGAATGTCATTCTGTGAACTGCATGGAAGATTATGAGTTCGCAACAAAAGCAGGAACTGTTTTGACATATACAGGTGATATGCTTGCAGCTTCAATTGATCCTCCAGCGGTTTACGGTGTTGTTACGTTTGAAGGGGGGGGCAGGATGTGGATAGATTTTACAGATTGTGCTCTTGATAATGTAAAAGTTGGTATGCCGGTCAAAATGTCTTTTAGAATTAAAAAGACAGATGAGATACGTGGCTATCGCGGATATTTTTGGAAAGCTGTTCCTCAAATTTAAGCAATAAAGGAGGTTAAATATGGCTACGGGGATAAGAGATAAAGTCGCAATTATTGGTATGGGTTGTACCAGTTTCGGTGAAAGATGGGACATGGGTGCTGAGGAATTATTAATTGAATCATTCCAGGAAGCTTTGCAGGATGCAGGAATAGAAAGAAACGATATTGAGGCTGCATGGCTTAGTACTTGTGTTGATGAAATGCATGTTGGTAAAAGTGGTGTTCCGGCATCTATTGCACTGCGACTGCCAAATATAGCTGTAACCAGAGTGGAAAATTTTTGTGCAAGCGGCACAGAGGCTTTCAGAGGTGCAGTTTATGCAGTTGCATCAGGTGCTGTTGATATAGCAATGGCTATAGGAGTAGAAAAATTAAAAGACACTGGCTATGGAGGACTTCCTGAGTTTGGATCAGCAGGTACTTATGGTGTTGGTACTTTTATGCAGCCAAATTTTACAGCTCCAGGTTGTTTTGCAATGCTTGCAAGCGGTTATACCAGCAAATTTGGCGTGGAGATGAGTGAGCTTAAAAAGGCCATGGCTCACGTTTCTGTGAAAAGTCACGCAAATGGTGTGGCAAATCCAAAAGCTCATTTAAGAAGACCTATTGATGTAGACAGAGTATTAAATGCTCCCATGATTGCATATCCATTGGGTCTTTTTGATTGCTGCGGTGTAAGTGATGGTTCAGCATGCGCCATTGTAACTACACCTGAAATAGCTAAAAAGCTTGGTAAAAAAGATTTGGTATCTGTTAAGGCACTACAACTTTCCTTGAGTAATGGTGAGGAACAGCAGTTTGATAACTGGGATGGAGCTCATATCGTCACAACAACTGTTGCAAGTACAAAAGCCTATAAAGAAGCTGGTATTACAAATCCAAGGGAAGAAATCAGCATGATGGAAGTACATGACTGCTTCTCAATCACAGAACTTGTTACAATGGAAGATCTGCATATTTCAGAAAGAGGGCAGGCTCCAAAAGATATTCTGGATGGTTTTTATGATATTGATGGGCAAGTTCCCTGCCAGGTGGACGGCGGGTTGAAATGTTTTGGTCATCCAATTGGAGCATCTGGACTGAGAATGCTTTATGAAATGTATAATCAGCTGCATGGAAGATGTGGTGAAAGACAGCTGAAAAATCCAAAATATGGTCTGACTCATAATTTAGGTGGATTTCCTATTATGAATGTTTGCAGTATTTCAATTGTTGGAAAATATGATGGCTAAAAAATAAGTTAGCATCTTATATGTTTTGTAGAAGAACTATTATTAATCTGTGTTAATATACAATTGAATTGTCTACAAGCATATCAGGTAATTAAAAAAAGATATTGTTTGATTTTAAAAGGAAAAAATTCTGAAATATACTTATTTTAGATTTTTTCCTTTTTTATTTATATGGATTAATTTGCTGTTTATGGCATTTATTACTGGTTTTATTTTTTGTCTATGTTCTTCTGGAATTAAAAGGTATTTAACCGGTTGATTTGAAATGATTTTATCTGTTCGTCTTATCATATTTTTTTTGTATAAATTGAGATTGTCTTTTGATTCCATGAATAATAGCATATCTGTAAGATTTCCTGAAAATCCGTTTGCATCAATATGTTCAATGTACTGTAAAAAAACATTGTTAACTGTAATAACAAATGGGTCAGTGGTAGCATATCCATAATCACTGCAATTTTGTTTTGATGTAAAACAGATACAGTTAAAGGGTCTTGCTTGATATACACTACATTTGTTATCAGATAATAATGGACAGCTTTTATCCATATTGTCATTTGTTTCTTTAGGTAGATCTTTTCCAGCAACACAAAGATCAGCGAGTTTGTTTGTAGTAACTACAGGTTGAAACCTTTCATTGTTGCTTTGATTTCTGGTTTGTTTGAATAAATTGAATTTTTTATTTGATGTAATGTGGTTGACAAGCTTATAACATTCAAGGGTTGTAAGAGTAACATTTATTGTGCAGCAGCAAGAGCAATATTTTTTGCATACATTGGCAATATTACTAATAAACTCATTATATATTTTATATAGTTGATCTAACATGGCTATTTGGGTATCTATATTCATATATTCTATATGGTCACACAATGGCTACAAAAATCAATGGTTAAAGGAGAAAATATTGTGGAGTGGGTGCAAGAAGTATCAAAAGTTATACTGATACCTTTATTTGCGTATTTGCTCGGTTCAATTCCATTTGGTCTTATTTTAACAAAACTTTTTACATCCAAAGATGTCAGATTGCAAGGAAGTAAAAATATTGGAGCTAGCAATGTACTGCGTGTTGGTGGGCCAACCTTGGCTCTTTTGACACTTTTAGGCGATCTGTTAAAAGGAGCTGTACCTGTATTTTTTGCATGTTCAGTGGCAGCTATTAATACTTCAGGAGGGGCAATATATATATCCTTTGTGGCATTTTTATCATTTTGTGGACATCTTTATCCTGTATATCTGAAGTTTTGTGATGGAGGAAAAGGTGTTGCAACAGCTGCAGGGTGTTTTTTGGTTATATGTCCTGTAGCATGTATCATTTCATTACTGGTTTTTATTATGGTTATATGTTTTTTTAATCGAGCATCTCTAGGATCTTTAGCAGCTACTGCTGTATTGCCTGTTGCAGTTTCGCAATCAACTGATATGAAGATATTAACAGGATTATCAGTAATTATAGCCTTGTTGATTTTTTATCGTCATAAAGATAATATTTATAGATTAATATCTGGCTCAGAAACAAAAATATGGAAATGAGCCATTACTTTGTCCTGGTTACTTAAGGACATTGTTGCGCAAAAAACTGTATACTTTTTGTATTGTCCAGTTAGGTGTGGAGGCTCCTGCTGTAATAACAATATGCCCAGCTAATGATAAAGTTTTGATATCAAGTTCCGATTCTGATTCAATATGAAAAGTAGGTTTTCCTGACTTTAAAGCTATTTGGGCAAGTCTGCGTGTATTTCCACTATTATATCCCCCAATAACTATTATGATATCTGCAGATTTGGCAAGTGATTTTACTTCTGCTTGACGTTTTTCTGTAGAATTACAGATTGTATTAAAAATTTTATAATGAGGATTTTTTTTGTTTACCCATTTAATAACTGTTTTAAAAAAAATAGTATCCTGGGTTGTTTGGGCTACAATTATGGCTTTATCAAAAACTCTAAGCTTGTTAAGATTATCTTCATTATCAATTACATGCCCTGTTTTGCCTGCATAACCTAAAAGGCCAATTACTTCAGGATGATTTTTATCTCCTATTATAATTGAATCATAACCTTTTTCAGTATATTGTTTTATTATTGTCTGGACTTTTAAAACATGAGGACATGTGGCATCAATAACTTTAAACCCGGCTTTGTTAAGATCTGTGTATACTGCAGGTGGAACACCATGTGCTCTTATGAAAACTGTGCCTTTGCCTTTTTTTGTAATAGTATCTATTACATATACTCCTTTTTCTTTCAGCATCTTAAGGACATGGGGGTTGTGTATTAATGGTCCAAAAGTGTATATGGGCTGTTTGTTGTCATTGGCTGCAGCCAGTACAAGTTCAACTGCCCTTTTAACCCCCATGCAAAAACCAGCAGTTTTGGTTATGGTAATTTTCATTGTGTATGATTAAATAATTTGTGCGTTAAAATTAAAATCTAACAGCCATTGATGGAGAAATTATGTTTGAATCTCTTTAAGGTATATTTCATGATCGATCAGAGAAAGCGAATGAATTTTTGCTTGCAGTATTTTCTGATCACCAAAAATGCTGATCAAGCGCAAACCATTGTCATCAGGCTTGACAGTATCAACAGCTTCCATAACTAGTTCTTTTTTGTCATCTGAAATTAAATAAGCATTTGCTTCGCACATGTGCCCTCCTTGATTTATTTTTAATTTTTAAATGATATTTTTCAAATTTTCATGAATCAGCAAATCTATAAGGTGAGGCAGTGGTATGTAATCTAACCCTACTATTTCAATATTTTCCTGAGTAACCGGCAATAGTATTTTTTTTGCTTTACTGCTGGCAGCAGCTTCTGCAATTTGAGGTGTAACTTCACCCATCATTGAATTAGCCATTATTATACTTATAGGTCCTATAATGATATCTGCATTTTTTATTGACTGCATTATGGCATTTTCTCCGGAAGCACCACAATTTGCTCTTGCCTTGAGCATTTGTGTTGTAGCAATTGCATTTGTCCCTAGGGCGATTATTTCAATGGACTCTTTAAAAATGCATTTAAGTTTTTTTATGATAATGCTCCCAATTCCTCCACCCTGTCCATCAATAACACATATTTTTTTTTTATCATTATTGTGTATCATATTCAATAAAAGCATATATAAATAGAAATATAAATAAAAATATAATAGAATCAATAGTTCGTTAAAAGTATTTGGGTCAAGCTAAGGCAGTGAGTAAAAATAACTTATACATTTTATTTTTTGCTCACTATCTGACCCCAAATTACTATTTTTTTTAAAGCTTTCTTATTTTTTTTTTTATAAATCTATGTTTTTTTGAAAGACGTTTTCTAGGCCCTTTTTTTTTTGTTGTTGGAACCCATCCCGTGTTATCTTCTCTTTCATTAGAAGTTGTATCAATGCCTAAGTTTGCAGCAATTGTAATTATTTTGTCAAATTCAGAGGAATTGATTACAGCAGCTCCTTTTGAATTTGAATAATCTACAACTTCACGATCAGAACTTACAACTATTGCTTTTTCCTTTTCTTTGGTCGCTATTTTTTTTATTACTGCATCTGCCAGTTCACCTTTTCTTGAAAATATTATCCTGATACCCTTAATGATATCGTTGCAATTATAAAAGGACTCTGAGCATGTGCCATCAAAAACAACAGTGATTTTATGGTGTTTAATTTTTTTGTAATCAGCAAGTATATCAATTAAAATATCTCTGGACATTTGCAGATTATTATTATCAGGCGAGTAAAAAGTCTTTGACTGATGAATTAAATTATATCCATCAATAATTATATGAAGTGACATTAATAAAGACTCATATTTGTGAATTGTTGGTATATATGCCATTATAGACATAATTTATTGTTTATATATATAAATTTGCAAAAGACAATACAACTGTGTGATTAATAAACATACAAAGTTGATTTGTAAAAAAAGGTTTGAGTAGCGTTATTGCTGATTTTACAATAAATATGATAAAATAATAACTAAACCTTTATTCTTTTATCATATTTATTTATTATTAACAAGCTGGTGCTTTATAACTCTATGATAAAGTTTTTAATAAAATGGCTTAATTTAGATGGCAGAAATATTTTTCATTATGCGCTGCTTGAACTTAAGTAAATTTTCGTAAAAATTTAAAAATGTTATGAAATTTTATTGTATTATTAAAATAGTTTTTGTCTGTTTTCTTATTGTCATGCAAACTGAATGTGCATTGTGCATTAGTGCAAAGCAAGAAGAAGAAATTGGTCGTGAATTTGTTAAATATATTACAAAACATGTTCAATTAATTCAGGATCCTTTTCTTTTAAACTATGTAAATCAAGTTGGCTCTAATATTGTATCTGTTACTTCTAGTCATTTGTTTGATTATAATTTTTATATTATAAAGTCAGATGCTTATAATGCTTTTGCTGTCCCTGGCGGACATGTATTTATAAACAGCGGGCTTATTGAGGCCATGGAAAGCGAGAATGAACTTGCAGGAATATTTGCACATGAAATTGCACATGTAACTTGCAGACATATTTCCCAGAGAATGGAAAAAACGAAAAAAATTGGTCTTGCAACTCTTGCAGGTATTGCAGCTGGAATATTTTTGGGAATAAATGGATCTGAGGCAGCCGCAAGTGCTTTAACCATTGGTTCAATAGCTGCTAGTCAATCCATGTTTCTTGCATACAGCCGTGAAGATGAGCTGCAGGCAGATCAGATTGGACTTACCTATTTAGTAAAAGCAGGCTACAGTGGACAGGGTTTGATAACATCTTTAAAAAAAATTAGAAAGAAACAGTGGTTTGGCTCAAAACAAATTCCCACCTATTTGTCAACTCATCCAGCGACAGAAGAAAGAATTGGACTTCTTGATGCGTTAAACGCAAATTATGCCAAAAAATCAAAACAGATAAATAATAGTAATAAAAATAAGGATACCTTTAAAATAGCTCATATGAGGTTGTTGGCTCTATATGGTGATGAAAAAATTATTATGAAGCAGTTTGCAGCAAAAGCAAAAAAAAACCCTTCAAATTATATGAATCATTATGGATACGGGCTTATACTGGCAAGAACAGGAAATACAGATAATGCAATAAAACAGCTTAAAAAGGCTTTGGAGAAAAAGGCATTTGATTCGAATATCTTAACAGATCTTGGGAAAATATATTTTTTTAAAGGCTGTTATAAGGAAGCATTGAATTTGTTTGAAAATGCAATAAGTATCAAACCTGATAATTACGAGAGCCTGCGTTTTTGGGGGCATGCCAGTTTGGAATATAAAAATTATGATAATGCTATATATGCTTTTCAAAAAATTATAGAGAAAAAAAATATTAACAAAAAAGTATTGTTTTTGATCGCACAAACATATGCCAAGCAAGGGAAGATTGGCCAGGCTCATTATTATCTTGGATTTTATTATTATACCAAAATGAAGATGAAAAAATCCAGGTTTTATCTGAAAAAAGCGTTAAATCAGATTAACGATTCAAGCAAAAAGGAACATATAATGGAAATGCTTAATTCTATCAATAAACAGTTGAAATAATATGATAACCATAAAATGGAGATAGCAAATAAAATTATTTGCGGTCGAAATGAGAAAATTGCATTGTAAATGTACCTCTTCCCTGAGTTGCTGACCGCAGCGAAGTCGAATAACCAAACATGTTGGCAAGGGGGATAACAGCTTTTATTACCTGAATATTGTTTTCTGAGTTTATTGATTCAATTTTTCCATTACGGGAGTTTAGATCTCCTATAACGTCTCCAATAAAAGATTCAGGAACAAACACTTCGGAAGACATAATAGGATCAAGTAAATAAGGAGATCCTTTTTTAAGGGCATCAACACAAGCCATAGATGAGCATATGGAAAATGCAAGTGTATTACTTGCCGCTTCCTTATACGATCCATCAGTCAAAATTACTTTTACATCAACTACAGGATATCCCATTAAAGTTCCCGATTCTAATGTTTTAAATATACTTTCTTCAATTACAGGAATAAAAATATCTGGAATTATTTCATCAGAAACTTCTGATTTGAACATATTTCCAGTCCCTCTTTTCATAGGTTCTAATGTTAGGCAAACTTTTCCAAAAAGTTTTTGACCTGATACTTCTTTGTCAAATACAGCAGTTACCTTAGCTTTATTTTCAATGGTTTCTCTGTAAACTACCTGTGGTTTCCCAACATTGACATTGGTTTTAAATTCCCTTTGCATACGGTTAATTATTACTTCAAGATGAAGTTCTCCCATTCCGGATAAAATTATCTGACCTGTATCTTCATCCTTGCTTACTGTCAATGTTGGATCTTCTGCTATAAATTTTTCAAATACCTGATCAAGTTTTTCCTGATCATCATGAGTTTTAGGCTCTACAGCTATGGAAATAACCGGTTCATAAAATTCCATTTTTTCCAATAAAACAGGATGATCGCTATAACAAAGAGTTTCTCCTGTAGAAGACTCCTTTAATCCGACAAGTGCAACAATGCTACCTGCACTTGCACTTTCGATTCGTTCTTTTTTGTTTGCATGCATTCTCAGGATACGGGAAATTTTTTCCTTAATATTTCTGAAAGGGTTATATAAAATGTCACTATTTTTTATAGTCCCGCTATATATTCTTACATATGAAAGCTTTCTTCCTCCCATCATTGCCACTTTGAATATTAATCCGACAAGTGGTGCTTTGCTTTTTGCAGGACATTCAATTACTTCTTCTGTTTTGGGATGCACTCCTTTAATTGGAGGGATATCTACTGGGCTAGGAAGAAACTGGACGATGGAATCAATTAGAGGCTGTATTCCTTTATTTTTTAATGCACTTCCGCACAGCACCGGAACAAGCTTGAGATCAATGGTTGCTTTTCGTATTGACGCATAAAGATTTTCCTGGGTAATCGGAATTTCAGATAAATAAGCTTCCATAATATCATCATCGACTTCAGCAATGGTTTCAATGAGCATGTCATGATATTTTTGAGCTGATTTAATAAGCTTATCAGAAATTTCCTTAATTTCATAGGTTGCTCCTTTTGTATCATCATCCCATGCTATTTGTTTCATGGAAATAAGATCAATAACGCCTTCAAAATTATCTTCAACGCCCACAGGAATCTGCAATATCAAAGGATTCGCTTTAAGCCTTTTTTTCATCATGTCAACAGTTTTAAAAAAATCTGCACCGATTCGATCCAGCTTGTTGATAAAAGCCATTTTTGGAACAAGATATTTGTCAGCCTGTCGCCAGACAGTTTCAGATTGAGGCTCAACACCTCCTACCGCACAAAAAATTCCAATAGCACCGTCTAATATTCTTAAGGAACGTTCCACTTCAATGGTAAAGTCCACGTGTCCCGGGGTATCTATGAGCTGAATTTTTTTGCCTTTCCAGTCACAGGTCGTAACAGCTGAAGTAATGGTTATGCCTCTTTCCTGTTCATCAGGCATCCAGTCCATTACTGCTTCACCATCATGGACTTCTCCTATTTTATACGACCTGCCAGTATAATATAAGATACGTTCAGTTACAGTTGTCTTGCCTGCATCAATATGCGCAATAATTCCGATATTTCGTATGTCATTTATTTTAGTTTTTTTTTTCATCTTACAAAAAGCATATTAGCTGTGAATGGTAAACGTAAATCAACATGGCCTGCCAGTGTCATTGATTCGCGGCCTTCAATAAGGATTTTAACGTAAATAATTTCCGGAATATTTAAAACAAGTGAATTTACTATGGAATATATCGTGATAAGCTCTGATAAACATCCCTTGGGATGCTTCTCTTTTAAATCTGATGAAAAATCTAATACAGATATTCCCTTGTCTGTTAGATATAATGCCTTAAGTTTTGTCAGGGCAGGAATTGTACGAGTAAGCCCATGTTTTGAACCAAGGATAAGAGAAGTTATAATATTTTTACTAAATTTCGCAGGATCTTCATCATACAAAATGGATCTTTGTTCCGCAGTTAGAAAGGTGTTTGTATTATCAGAAAAATATAGATAGCAATTTGATTTTATAGAAGCCTGTGCTTTAATAACAGATTGATCTTTTTGTGTGCTGTAATCTTTATTTACTGTTTTTTCAAATATGTTTATAAAAAACATCACAAATATGCTGCCTGCACAAAAAGATAATAAAACATATAAAACACTGCGTTTGCTCCACATAACAATAAAGCTTTTTTTAAATTATATTTTTTTTAAGGTACTGCTGTATAGTCTATGTATAATACGGTAAATGTTGAGATTGTCAAGTAGATAAAAAAGTAAGTATTTTGTTGCTTGACGAAATAATATGTTTAGGCCATAAAAAAGAATAATTTATATTTCTGATTGATTTGTTGTATCTATTTTTTTTAGTTTTTCAACTATCATTAACACATAGTCTAAATAATAAGGAAGGATTTGTGAATTTGAAAAATGATTTTATTGAAAAATTAACAACTTTGTCTAAAAGTATCTCTTTGGACTGGCTTGCGAAAAAAGGGGATAATATTCAACAAACAGATGAATTGAACAATCTTTTTGCTTTATTTCCTCCTTTGCAAGAGATAATGGCCAAAGGGCAAAAAAATGACCTTAGAGAATATCACAGAACTTTAGTACATATCTTCCAAACTCAAGCAGTCTATAACAGAATTGTTGCTGGTGATTTTCCTGAAAGTACACTTGATAGAAATGACATAAAAGATGTTTGCAAACTTGCTCATCTTATATCTTCATTTTCATCGGTATTAATGCCTGCCATATTGTGGCTTCATGATGTTGGTCGGTTTAAAGACAAAAAACAGCATAATGAAATAAGTGCTGAGATGATAATGCAGCATGGTATGTTAAATGATAATGGGCTAAAAAAAGAGGAAATCATTTTGATACAAAATGTTGTTAAGCATCATCTTCTTATAGGCACATTATATACAGGCGAATCCTCATATACATCTTTTGAGCATTTGCTAAAAGATGACAATTTCCTGTTTATTTTAGATAATAATAAACTTATGGATATGTTTTTAGATTCATTGACACTTTTTACAATGATTGACGTATGGGGTTATCATATTAATGATATCTCAGTAACAATGATAAAAAATTATTTTGAAATCAACAGGGAAATTAAAACTATTTTTTGCAGTGATAAAAAAACAGATGAAATTATGAATAGTTTGAGAGAGAAATCCAGAGACCATCTTGATTGGCGCTTGATGGGGTATTTGATGGCTTTTTCAAAGATTGGGAAAAAATCCCATTTAACATATGATTATTATTTAGGCTTGATTAAACAAGGGTTTAAAAAATATATAGATCGTGAAGGCATTGTTGCAACCTGGGATGAATTTAAAGAAAAATATTTAAACAAAATCAATAAGGTAGAGTTTAAATATGGTTTGGGAATACTAATACCGTTATCTTACGGTGGTACTGGCAGGAAAATGCATCTTACAAAAGAGACTATTGTAAATCCCAATTTGTTTCATCTGCTGGTAAAAATTAATGAGAGAATATCTAAAGAGGAAAAAAGCAACAGACAATGTATTTCTATGGGGCTTTGGAATGTTATTTTCAAAGGATATCCTCCATGGAATCAAAGCGCTGGATTTTTCCAAAAACTAAACAAACCAGAATGTATTGAAAATGTAGTAAGAAATGGCTTTGTACAGGCTGACCACAATGGAGAAACAAATGTTTTGACAATTGATTATAATGTTGTGGTGAAAATATAAAAAAATAAAATATTTTTTATCCAAGATCTATGAGTCTGTTGATTTAGTCGATTTTTTAAAATTGACATACATCATGCGGTGTATTTCAGTATCGAACTATACTATATATTGTGGTTTGCATGTGTGTTTGGTAGTAAATCAACAGACTCATAGATATAGAAAAATAATTTTTAACTATAATAAACGCCTGATTTTTTAAGATAAAATTAAAAATCAGGCGTTTTTTTATATGATATCAGATTTTGTTCCACATTTTATACCTTATTTTTATGTGATATTTTTTTAACATTTTGATTCAGTGTAAAAATAAAGGATTAATGTTGTTATTAATCCTTTATTTTTCCTTGACTTTTTTTGCATTATGGGTTTAATTTAAATAAGTGGTATAAAGTGGTATAAAGTGGTAAATATTTTTTAAATATTTTTTTTGGTGTATTTATGTTTCGAGGTTGCTCCTTTCATACCATAGATGCAAAAGGTAGAATAGTTATTCCGTCCAGATTTCGTGATGTCATAAAAGCAGTGGGATCAGAAAGAGTTATGATTTCAAAGATGGATCGTGGACTTTTTGCGTATACTTTTGAAGAATGGAACAAAATTGAAAATAGAATTCTGGAAATTGCTGAAAAAAGTGAAACAATGCGGCGTTTTAGGAGAGTTTTTGTAGGAGGGGCTTTTGATTGTCAGAGTGATAAGCAAGGTCGTATCCTTATTCCACCGACTTTGAGGCAATATGGTGAGTTAAAAAAGGAAATTGTTCTTGTAGGAGTACTTGACCATTTTGAAATCTGGTCACGGGAAAGTTGGGAAAAAGAAAATATAGAGCTGGAAGAGGATATGAAAAAGGGGGAAGTTCGAAACGAAATTGCAAAGTTAGGTTTATAGACGTATGCAATACAATCATGTTTCTGTTATGCCGAAAGAAGTTGCATTTTATTTAAATTGCAAACATGGAAAAATTTATGCAGATTGCACATTGGGTGGATCAGGACACGCAAAAGATATCCTTACAAAGATTCTTCCTGATGGATTACTTATTGGAATAGATCAGGATAAAGACGCAATAGAAAATGCAAAGACAGTATTTAACCGGCATGCAATTAATGTTCAGCTTTTTCATGGTAATTTTATATTGCTTTCTGAATTTCTTTCTCAGTTAAACATTAATAAAATCGACGGGATTCTTCTTGATCTTGGTCTTTCGCTTCATCAACTTCAAGCAAGTGGTAGAGGGTTTAGTTTCCTAAAAGACGAGCCTCTTGACATGCGAATGAACGTTTTATCGAAAATAAAGGCTAAAGATATTGTTAATCAAATGGACGAAGCTGGCCTGAAAAAAATATTTAAAGTATATGGAGAGGAACCCCATGCCTTTAATATCGCACGAAAAATTGTCAAAGTAAGAAAACAAAAGGCAATAGCATCGAGCAAACAATTATCTGAAATTGTGTGTGATGCTATTCCTAACAAATCTATTAGAAAAAGAAAAAACCATCCTGCCACAAAAGTATTCATGTCTCTTAGGATAGTAGTCAATAAAGAACTTGAAAGATTGAATTCGTTTTTAGATGATGCTGTTAATTATCTGAATCCACATGGCCGTCTTTGTGTTTTGTCGTTTCATTCTCTTGAGGATCGTATTGTAAAAAATAAGTTTAGAACCTGGGCAAAAGAGTGCATATGCCCTCCTTATTTTCCACAATGTGTGTGCAAAAAAGAAAAGATTGTTCAAATATTGACTAAAAAAGTAATAATGTCGAGCAAAGATGAGATTGCATTTAATCCCATGTCAAGAAGTGCAAGACTAAGGGCAGTGGAAAAAATATAATTTTATCTTGTCACATTAAGTAGCTCAATGCCTTGAACTATAGGCTTTTTTAAAATTCAGTCATAAAATTAAATTAAAATAATTATCAAACAAACCAGTTGTAAAACAAATTGGATACTATAATTTATTTGGATATTGTTATTTTATATCCATAAATATTTCAGATACAAAATTCGACTCCTACAATTTCATTTATTGAGGTGATCAAAATTAAAATAAATTTTAAAACTTCTAAAATGAAAAAATCGTATAAACGGAAGATAAGAAAAACAAATGGGTTAAAGACAAAAGTTGTGTGGCTTGCGCTTATGCTTTTTTTCCTGGCAGAGCTTTTATTGTATGCATGGTGCAGAGTTCAGTGTGTACAAGTTGGCTATGCTATTTCAAAAGAAATAGAAAGAAATGTTGCTTTTGTTTCTTTGGAAAAAAAATTAAACACCGAGTTCGCATATTTGCAGTCTCCTGAACGAATCGCATTGATTGCTAAAAAGCAATTTAATCTAAAAGCACCTGTTTCTAAACAAATTATTGTAATTCGATGAAATCAATAAAAAGAAAAATAAAAATCAGAATTTTATTGACAGGTTTAATTTTTGGTATCCTTTTTGTAATTATTGGAATAAAGGCGGCATATCTTCAATTGTATTGTGGCCCGTGGTTGTCTAAGAAAGCAGCTAATCAATACGAAACGTCTTATATAAAATGTGGGAAACGCGGAATACTCTATGATACAAATTACAAAGAGCTGTCTGTAACTGTTGATACTTTTTCAGTTGCAGTTTATCCCAATAGAATTAACAATGTACAAAAAACGGCACTGAATATTGGACATATACTGAATATAGAAAAAAATGTGCTTAGGAAAAAACTAAAGTTGAACAAGCCCTTTGTATGGATCAAGCGCCAGGTTGCCCCGCATAAAGTTAAAAATATAAAAAAACTAATAAAAAAATATGATCTCAAAGGTATAGATTTTATTCCTGAACATAAACGTTATTATCCCAGCAAGACTCTTGCTGCGCAGGTTTTAGGTTTTTCAGGAATTGATGGGAAAGGATTAGAGGGAATAGAGTTTTATTATAACAGATATCTTGCAAGTTCTGCGAGTCAATTCAAAGTATTAAAAGATGCATTTGGCAGGTGGTTTGAGACAGAAAAAAATGCTGAAAAAAATAATGATGGTAATAATATTGTATTAACAATAGATAAAAATATTCAATACATTGCAGAAAAGGCCTTAGAAGAGGTTGTATTAAAATACAAGGCTGACGCTGGAATGGCAGTTGTTATGGTTCCTGAAACAGGCGCTATATTGTCTATGGCACATTATCCATTTTTTAATCCGAATGATTTTGGAAAATATCAATGTGAAGTCTGGAGAAACAGGATTGTGACAGATCGTTTTGAGCCAGGTTCTACAATGAAAATTTTTCTTGCAGCAGCTGCCATAGATTCAGGATACTGTGATCCAAATACAATTTTTTATTGTGAAAATGGCAAATATCAGATTGGAACCCATGCAGTGCATGATACGCATGCTTATAACTGGTTGTCTTTACAAGAAATTATCAAATATTCAAGCAATATAGGTGCTGTTAAAGTATGTGAAAGAATTGGTAAAAATACCATTTATAATGCTTTTAGCAAATTCGGGTTTGGGGTAAAAACACAAATAGACTGTCCCGGCGAGGTAGCAGGAAAACTGAGCCATTTTAGTAATTGGAAAAAAATAGATGCAGGAGCAATATCCTTCGGGCAGGGACTAAGTGTTTCTGCTATACAGCTTATCACAGCAGCCTGTGCTATTGCCAATGATGGAATTCTCATGAAGCCTTATGTAGTACAGGCTATACTGGATAAAAAAAATAATGTCATAAAACAGATAAATCCTTGCATCATTAGGCGGGCTGTTTCTGCTAAAACAGCCAGGAAAGTAAAAAAAATTATGCAGACTGTGGTAGAAAAGGGAGGTACAGGTAATAAGGCTGCCCTTGAAGGTTATTATATTTGTGGGAAAACAGGTACAGCACAAAAGTTTGATGAAAGTGGAACCTATGCAAAAGGAAAATATATTTCCTCTTTTTTAGGATTTGCTCCGGCTGAAAATCCTAAAATGGCGATATTAGTTGTGTTAGATGAGCCAAGTATAAAGTATTATGGAGGTATTGTAGCTGCACCGGCTTTCAAAAAGATAGCTCAAAAAACACTAGATTATTTAAATATCTTCCCTTCAACTATTTACAGTAAAAAACATAAATATTTTTCTTCAAAAGGGTAAATTTATTTTTATAAATTTTAATATTTATGCAAAATGTTCGGATATTTATGTTTTAAGCTTTTTTATAGTTTGCTTAAAGTCAACTTACTAATAGATATTATTCCAAAAAGATTTTTTTATATAACATGAAATTATCGGAACTGCTTTCAGTTATTTCACAATATGAAGTATCAGGGATTATCAGCAAAGATAGAACTTTGGCACATGAGTCTGATTGCCACAAGGATAGTTCTGTCAAGCAAATATTTGACCCTGACAAACTATCTACAATAGAGATAAATTCCATACACTATAGAGCGCAAGATGTTAGGCCAAAAGGACTTTTTGTTGCGATATCCGGACATGTTTCAGATGGGCATGACTTTATTGATACTGCAATTTTAAATGGAGCGTCTGCAGTTGTTACGCAAAAACATGTTGATCATAATCTGGTTGCAATTGTAGTAAGTGATACAAGAAAAGCTCTTGCCAAACTTTCTGCCCGGTTTTTTAACAATCCGTCTGAGAAACTTTTTATAGTTGGTGTAACCGGAACAAACGGCAAAACAACTATAACATATCTTCTTGAAAGCATACTTAATAAGGCTGGCTATAATACAGGGGTTATAGGTACAATAAATTACAGATTTGCAGGTAAGGTTTTTAAAAGCAAGGTTACAACGCCTGAATCTTTAGACCTTCAGCAAATTCTTGCCCAAATGTGCAAAAATGGCGTTACTCACGTTGTTATGGAAGTTTCTTCTCATGCTATTGCTCTTAATAGAATAGATAATTGCTGGATGGATTTAGGTGTGTTTACAAATTTAACACATGACCATCTTGATTATCATAAAAACATGGATGAGTACTGGGCCTGCAAAAAAAAATTTTTTACAGGCAACCTGAATCACGGCCCTAAAAAAAAACATGTAACAGGTGTTATAAACTGCCTTCACAAGCACGGTCAAAATCTATTGGAAGTGCTTCCCTTTAATGGTATAAGCATAGGTAATTCCAGAGACAAAATGATGGTATATTCGGAAAATATTCAATTTAGCCTGAGTGGAATATCAGGTGGCATTACAGCTATGAATATGAAGTTAAATTTTTTTTCTTCTCTTGTGGGAAAGCATAATTTAGAAAATATTCTTTGCGTTGCAGGTGTAGGTGCTGCCCTTAAACTTTCCAAAGATGTTATAAAAACAGGAATTGAAGATGTTTCATTTATACCAGGAAGACTTGAGCCTGTTCCAAATGATTGTAACAGATTTGTCTTTGTTGATTATGCTCATACCCCTGATGCTTTAGAAAATGTCCTTGTTTCCATAAGAGCAATTACTGATAAAAGATTAATATGTGTATTTGGTTGTGGTGGTGGCAGAGATAAAGATAAGCGCTCGATGATGGGTGAGTTGGCTGTCAGAATTTGTGATCTGGTAGTAATTACTTCTGATAATCCTCGTGATGAAAAGCCAATGGAAATTATCAGTCAGATACTAACAGGCGTTAGAAAAAATTCTGCAAAAAAGTATGTGCCAGCAGATCTTAAAAAAGGTTTTACAAAAAAAGGATATATAGTCGAACCTGACCGCAAAAAGGCAATAGAATTGGGAATTTCGGCATCTATGACAGGCGATGTGGTTGTTATTGCAGGTAAAGGGCATGAGGATTATCAAATTATAGGTGATGATACGCTGTTTTTTGATGATAGGTGTGAAGCAGAAAAAGCGCTTCAATCTCCTGCCTTGTTATAAAATTTTGGTTATGATTTAAAAACAGTTTAATTATGAATATTAATGGAATAAAAAAGCAGCAAAATAACTGGAGTGTTTCTGAAATACTTGATGCCACCAAAGGCAGGCTGATATGTGGAGATTTAAAATCTTCTTTTAACGGTATATCAATAGATTCACGTACCATTTGTGCAGGTGAAATGTTTGTTGCCATCAAGGGCAAAATCCATGATGGGCATGGATTTGTACAAGATGTAATCAGACAAAAGGCTTGTGGTATTATTGTTGATCATGATAAAATTTACAGTTTGCCTGATATGAAACAGAATCAAAAAAATGTTTGTGTCGCTGTAAAAGATACCACAAAGGCTCTTGGCTCTCTTGCCTTATATAACAGAAAACGCTTTAATCCTTCAGTTGTTGCCATTACCGGATCAAATGGAAAGACAACAACAAAAGAGATGATTTTTTCCATACTAAAAAGGTATGCACAAACATTATGCAGTCATGGAAACTATAATAATGAAATTGGAGTTCCTCTTACGCTTCTTAGGCTTACAAAAAGTCATAAATATGTTGTTTTGGAACTTGGCATGAACCATCCCGGTGAAATAGCAAATCTTGCCCAAATGTGTTTACCGGATATCGGAATTATTACAAATATTGGTTATGCACATCTTGAAGGTATGGAATCTATTGAAGGCGTTATGCATGCAAAAGGAGAAATGCTGGATAATATAAAACCTGATGGAACTGCAATTTTAAATGCGGATGATAATTTAGTTTTAAAACTTGCTGACAGATTTGATAATAACCTGTTTTTTGGATTTTCCGAAAAAGCAGCTGTCAGTGCCCAAAATATTGAAACAGAGGATTTGCATATTAATTTTAATTTAGTTCTGCCAGGCGAGAGCATCTCTATTGCTTTTGACACACCCGCAGTTTTTATGGTTTCCAATGCTCTTGCAGCAGCATCTGCTTGCTATGAGCTTGGACTTTCCGCACAGCAAATTAAAGCAGGACTCGAAGCTTTTCATCCGGTTAAAGGCAGGTTGAATATTATTAAAACCAGCCAAAAAATAAACATTATCGATGATACTTACAATGCAAATCCGGTATCCATGGAAGCTGCTATAACTACCCTTGAAACTTTAAAAAAAGATAAAAGAAGTGTGCTTGTTTTAGGTGACATGTATGAGCTCGGAAGGTATTCAGAACCATTTCATAGAAATATTGGAACACTGGCTGTGTTGACAAATGTTTCCAGAATTTATTTATTAGGTAAGTTTGCTCAAACTATTGCAGAAGGTATTTATGCTGAAAATAAGGCGTTTAAAGGTATTATTATTGGTACAGTTAACGAAATTTTGGATGATATGCTAAAATGGCTCAGGCCTGATGATTGGGTTTTGGTTAAAGGCTCTAGAGCTATGGCTATGGAAGGAATCATTAATAAACTTAAAAACGCTTTGTAAAAGATGTTGCTTTTAAGATTACCATAAAAAAAGTTAGGTTATGTTTTATCATTTATTATATCCACTTCATACATCATTTTCAGCATTAAATGTATTCAGATATATAACATTTCGATCAATTTATGCAGGTATTACTGCATTTTTGATCTGCGTTTTAATAGGCCCGTGGGTTATAAAAAAGATAAGAAAGATGCAAATCGGGCAATATATCAGAGAAGATGGCCCTGAAAGTCATCAGGAAAAAGCAGGGACACCAACAATGGGAGGAATTATAATTATTTTTTCAGTTGTAATTTCAACCCTTTTATGGACAAATTTAACTAATTATTATATTTGGATAGTGCTTTTGGCTACTATGGGTTTTGGAATAATTGGGTTTATAGATGACTATCTAATGTTGATTAAAAAGAAAAGTGAAGGACTATCTACAAGAGATAAGTTCCTGATGCAGATAGTTTTTGCAGTTTTTATAGGAACTTTACTTTATTTTAGTCCGGATTTTAGTACCTGTGTTACAATTCCTTTTTTTAAAGGAGTTTCACCTGATCTTGGATTAGGCTATATCTTATTTGCTGCTCTTGTTATAGTCGGGACATCAAATGCTGTGAATCTTACAGACGGTCTTGATGGGCTGGCAATAGGTCCTGTTGTAATAGTTGCAAGTGCATATATGGTTTTTTCTTATGTTGCAGGACATGTAAAAATTGCTGATTATCTGCAAATCAATTTTGTTCCAGGAAGCGGAGAAATTACAATTTTTTGTGCAGTTCTGGCTGGAGCTGGTTTAGGGTTTTTATGGTTTAATACTTTTCCAGCGCAGATTTTTATGGGTGATGTCGGGTCATTACCTTTAGGTGCGGCAATAGGCAGTGTTGCTGTCATAACAAAACAGGAAATGTTGCTTGTTCTGGTTGGAGGCCTTTTTGTTATTGAAGCCTTGTCTGTTATTTTCCAGGTGGGTTTTTTTAAGGCAACAAATGGCCGTAGAATTTTTAAAATGGCGCCAATTCATCACCATTTTGAATTGAAAGGATGGCCTGAACCAAAGGTAATCGTCCGTTTCTGGATAATTTCTATTATCCTGGCTTTGATTTCCATGAGCACTTTAAAACTCAGATAAAAATTTTACAAAAATTGGTTGGAAAAATACATGGAGATAGCAAACAAAAAGGTGCTGGTAGTTGGCCTTGGTATTTCAGGACTTGCAGCAGCTAAATTTTTAATTAATCAAAAAGCTCATGTAACGATATCAGATAATAAAAATGAGCAAAAGCTTTTGACTTTTACAGATAAAGCACGTGAAATCGGAGCAGTTTTAGAACTTGGGCAGCATAGAATTGCAACATTTGAAAAAGCAGATTTAATCGTTATCAGTCCTGGAGTTGCAGATACGATTTTGCCTATTAAAAGAGCCAGGGAAAAAGGTATTAAAGTGATAGGTGAAATCGAACTTGCATCAAGATTTATCAAAAAGCCCATAATTGCAATAACAGGGACAAACGGTAAGACAACAACTGTAACATTGCTGGAAAAAATGCTCCAAAATTCAGGATTAAAGGTTTTTACCGGAGGAAATATTGGAAATCCTTTAACTAACTACCTCAACCATCAACAAAAAGCTGATGTAGTTGTAGTTGAAGTCAGCAGTTTTCAACTTGAAACAATTGATACTTTTAGACCTAAAGTTGGGGTGCTTTTGAATATCACCAATGATCATATTGACCGTTATAATGATTTTACAGCTTATGCTAAAGCAAAAAAACGAATTTTTGCAAATCAGCAAACAGATGATATAGCCATTGTAAATGGATCTGATTTAACAACCTGTTTGCTTTGTAAGGATATTAAAAGTTCAAAGGTATTTTATTGCAAAAAAGAATGCTTTAACACAGGCGCTACTATTTCGGATGAATACATAAATATAAGTTTACCTGAAAAAAAAGTGAAATTTTGTATTGATAAAATCGGTATTAAAGGAGGGCATAATATCGAAAATGCTGCTGCTGCAATATTGTCAGCATTTTTTGCAGGAGGAACAGCAGAAGGTATAAGATCTGCTCTATATAATTTTAAAGGGCTTTTGCACAGGCAAGAATATGTAGATACAATAAAAGGTGTACGTTTTTTTGATGACTCAAAAGGAACAAACGTGGATGCAGTAACGCGAGCTCTAGAAGCATTTAATCAACCAGTAATATTGATTATGGGAGGTCGTGATAAAAAAAGTGATTACAATCAGCTAAAAAACCATATTAAAAAGCATGTAAAAAAGCTTGTTGTTATTGGTGAAGCAAAACACAAAATTGTATCTGCTATAGGTAAAATTAAACCTTTTATATTAGCCTCTGTCATGAGTCAGGCTGTTTCTTATGCATATAATGCTGCAAATTCAGGTGATATAGTTCTTTTATCGCCAGGTTGTTCAAGTTTTGATATGTATAGCTCTTATGCCCAGCGCGGAGATGATTTCCAAAGTGAAGTAAAAAAACTAAAACAAGCTGTATAGTTTTCAAGGGTAAAAAAGATGAATTATGTATAACAGCAACAACAGCAACAACAGCAACAACAGCAACAACAGCAACAACAGCAACAACAGCAATAATAATATAAAAATATTATTCTCTGTTTTATTTTTGGTAGGTATAGGGATTGTTATGGTGTA
>Ga0209345_10001398_pt1 | contig 28926 bp, 45 predicted proteins | sample Cruoilmetagenom7_FD_187294 | JGI IMG/M metagenome (GOLD analysis project Ga0209345, IMG submission 187294) | Oil polluted marine microbial communities from Coal Oil Point, Santa Barbara, California, USA - Sample 7 (SPAdes) (version 2) | ecosystem: Environmental > Aquatic > Marine > Oil seeps ...
CTCACCCAAGCCCTAAATTTTATCTCTCTATTCATTTTAATATCTATATATTTCCCAATCTGTTGCTTCAATATCTAATAAATTAATCTTCTCTGTCTTTTCTCTCTTATCATTTATTCTCCAAAAAAAACCAAAATCAATGTCTGATGTTAATTTTAAATACCACGACATAGGCTCTTTTGTATTTCTAAAAATTGCCGAACCTTGTCTCATCCAAATAATTGCTTGTTGGAAATTTGCCATTTTTAATCTCTATTCTCACAATAATGTTCAAACTCTGTTTCCACAAAATCATCAAAACTCATTTCATCATCACCATTTTCAACAAATTTCTTTGCTAAATCAAAATCTGAATAAGCAGAATAAAATTCATCCTTATAACAATCTTTTAAAGTTTCTCGAGCTTCTTGTTGTCTGTCTCGCATTTCATCTTGTCTCATTTCCTCATGGAAATCTTCTAAATCTTCTCCTGTTCTTGTCATTTTTATATTAATAGTAAAGTAGATGCAGCACCAAAAACCACACCGGACCAATCCGCAACCGATAACTTTTTTAGTTGGTTGATAATTAATTCAGATTTTTTTTCATCTGAATATTTATAAATTCCTTTTCGATAAACAGGATTCATTTTTCAATAATCCCATCAATTTTATCAACAAGTTCATCAGCATAAATACCTGTGATTGTTTTGAATTCTTTTGGTTTACTTAAACCTTTATAAAATTCAATATTATATAAATCTGATGCTTCATCTAGTATGATTTTAACAAAACCTTTCAGTTTTAAACCTCTTACTTTAAATGCAAGATAATTTTCTCCTGCAAAGTAGTTGGTTGAACCCCATGCCCACAGAGCCATTTTATCAATAGCTTGGATTTGACTTTTAATTGTATTAGCGATCTCGACGTTTGCCATAATATATATAGTATATAGTTCTTTATAAACCTTACTATTGTAGTAGTATAGTATAATTTCTTTGGAAGGGTTTGGGAAACCTTTCTTTATTTAAAATTCTCTTGGCATTGCTTTTGTTTTTGTTGATTTTCTTACTATGTTTTGAACAGTAACAATCATTTCTGATGCATCTTTATTGTCCTCTGTTTGTTCTTTTAAACTGGCTATGTTTGTTTCACTAATTATTCTTAATAATTCAAAAAAACCAATAACATGTGCTGGTGATGTATGATCTGTTTTAGATTCAACAAATTTTGATATTTCGATTGATAGTGTTTCTAAATCTTTCCCAAAAACATCAAGTGTATCTTTTTCATTCATTTTGCATCATCCAAATATTTTAATTCTGCCAAAGTAAAATCTTCAACATTATTCAAGACTAAATATTTTTTATGGACCAATGATTTTATAATATTTATTTTTTCCATATTTTTATTCAATCCTTTAACTAAATCAATAAACTCTGTCTCAATCCATTTTTCTTTGTTAAGATAATTAAATAAACTTTTAACATTAGTAAAAGTTAAATTAGAATTAAAATTTTCATAACCTAATAAATCAACAATCAGGTCAGACTTTTCGTCAGGGTTTACATTAATATTTATTGATAATTCATCTTCATAAATTCCTATTTTTAATTTTTTTACTAATGTTAAATTATCTTCTTCTCTTTCCAACACCCAATCTTCAGGCATTGCTGCAATCAGATCATGTCTTATTGTTTCTAATTTTGTTTCTTTGTTTTCAAACATTTTTATTTTTTCCTTAACCATTCAGTTTTAACTCCCACTTTTTGAGATGTTACTTTTTTTTCTATATAACCCTTTTCTTCTAAAATTTTTAGGTTTGCTTCATAACTTTCTCTTCTACTATAAACTGTGTCTTTCCCCACAACAAGTAAAGCATTTGTTGTTTGCCATTTCTTCTTACTCACTAACTCAAGTAAATCAAATATTTTATTTTCTTTTCTTCCCATTCTAAATCTCTTTAAACAAGGACATCAATTTTTCTGGAGATATTTTTTTTAAAAGTTTATCAATCTTTTTTGAATATTTTTCGACAGTTTTATTTAACTCATTTATTTTTTTAGTTGATGCTGCTTGGGTATTTTTTAGATCCTTTAAATGTTCCTTTAAATAATCAATGCATTCTACTTGTAGTTTTTTATCAGTATCGTTTAAATGTTTTTCATTTAATTCAACTAAATAATCTAAAGCTTTACTCGCTGAGTTAATTCCTCTCTTATCTGGTGATCCTGATTTTAAATTCATTCTTCTTCTATCTCCCTTTTATATGTTTCTGGATCATGAAACTTCATTAAACCTAAAATGTGTTTACAGTACCTTTTTTGAGATGTTCCAAATTGTGCATTAAAACAAGTACAATGCCATTTCAAATTCACATCTCTTGAAACTTTATATATTACCTCAAAGTTATTTTTTGATAATCTCCTTGTGTCATCAAATTTTAAAGTTTCAGATTCTTTTATAATTTTCTTTGAATATTTCATTTTAATTTTATTACTAAATATTTATCTTTTTTACAATTAATAATATTAAAATTATATACATTTTTATGGTTAATTAAATTCCTTATGTCTTTTGGGATTAAAAAATACATTGTAGAATCATTTTTCCCTCTCAATGTTGGTTTTATGGTGTTTGTTAATTGTTCATCAGCAAACATTTTTAATTCATCAAAGTTCATTTTTTGGTTTTCTCTTCTGTTGGCGGTAAATCTTCACCATCATATACATATAAACCTAATCCAAAATAAGATATTGCTTTAACCATTGCCCTTTTAATTGAAGTATTAATATCAAACACATCCAACATCTCACCTTTAACAGATTTATTTGCAAAATTTAAAACTGGATAATGTTCAATATATTCTATATCTCCATTAGTAACACCAACCTTTACAAATGAACCAGCATTACTTTCAAAATATGGGACAGTTGTTTTTTTTACTTTCTCTCCAATTCTAACAGTAACTTCTGTTTCATACACTTTAAAATTAGCATTTGGATATACTTTTTTAAATTCAGACCATGCCTGAACCCAACTGACATAATTAAATCTTCCTTTTTTTTCTAACTTACATTTAATTTTACTAAGATCATTAAATGTTTTTTTGCTCTCGACCATGTAATTAATAAAAGTTATATTATATTTATAAACCTTACTATTATAATAGTTTATTATTTAATAATTCAGCATATTTAAATTTAGATATTGGTTTTTTATGGATTATTTTATTGCCATTTAGTTTGGCTTTATAATGTTTTATTCTATTATCTGATGCAATATTTTTGAATATAATATAACCTCCAGGAATAAAAAATATGTTTAATTTGGTTTGGTTAATTACCATCCTATAAACCTGCAGATAAATTATTAATAAAATCCATCCCATCATCTTTGTTTGTTGGTTGTTTTGGTCTTGGTTTACCTAAATAATGTTCTGCTCCCTCTTCAGTTAATTTGTATTCTATTTCTTTTCCAGTAACAGACAATACTTTTTCATCCTCGAGCTCTTTATATCTTTGACTTGTTTTAAGATCATAATTTTTCTCTATTGTTTTTTCATTTGTTTCTAAAACTTTTCCAGTTTCTTCATCATAAAATAAAGATCCATCCATTATTCCTTCAATTTGTGACTGGGATAGGTGAGAATATACACCATCATATTTTATTGGTTTTGGTTTTTGTCTGTTGTTTTCTTCATAAACTGCAAGGCCTCCATTTTTTATTAAAGCCAATTCTCCGGCTTCTTTTGTTGTTAGTTGGTTGTTTGTCTGTTTCTCTAATAAAAGTTCTTGTTTGGTATCAATGATTGCCTGATTTAACTCCTTTTCAAACTTAATCTGGTTTTTTGTTTCATGATAATACTCTGAACCATCTGGAGTTCTGACTTTTCTTAGTCCTCTCTTTGATTCTTCTCCTTTAATTTTATTCATTAAAATCCTATGAATATTAGTTTTTTTTAGAATTTGTTGCAAATACATATTAAGATCTGATCTTTGATTTGTTAATTTAATTATGTCGTCCGTTAATCTTTTTGCTATTTCTTTTCCTTTTTCTGTTAATGTATATACTTTTACTAAATCTCTTGCCCCATAAAAATGTGCATTGTTTTGTGATGTTACAGTTTCAAATAAAATTCCATCAACTTCAACAAGAGGAGAAAATAATATCATGTCGTTTTCTTTCATATAATCAAAAAATTCTGTGATATGGCTTGGGTGTATATCAAATTTAATTTTTAATTCTTTATACCATGTGATTTGTTTTAGAGATAATACTAAAAACATCCTTACATTTACATTTTTTTTAAGAATAAATTGTCTAATATTATAATATTCTCCCATTTCTTCGGTGAATTTGAAATGTTTTATGGGTTCTTCTTTCTTATTCCCTGTATTTTTTTTGTAATTGTTGTATATATTATCATCCATTTTTATAAAATAATACCATATTTTTATAAATAAACAAAGATAGAAATATATTGATAGGTCATATCAATTTTTCTAAATGGGCTTAATGCCTTAAAGGTCTCGACAACCTTTTTTATTTATTTCATATAGTTATATTATGTTTAAAAATATATTATTTATAAATCTTATCGTAAACTGCAAAAAAAGGAGAGCATTAAAACTCTCCCCAAAAAGTTTGTAGAACATGATTTAAAAAAGTTAGAGCTCCAAGACTAACACAAGAGCAAAAATAAAATAAAATTGAAAGTATATAAATAATTATATTAACAGTTCGGTGATACTTCAATAGTGTCTATCTCAAGTGGGTTTGATTTAACATCGTATTTTACATCAAATTTAATTGGGCATTGTGTTTCTGGGATTTTTTCTAAATAATTTTCATCCATTAATTTTTTTAAAAGATTTAAACAATAAGTTCTATCCATATTACCAAATACTCTTCCTATATCTTCAAGAGTTAGAAAATTCTTTTTTTTATATATATTATATAAAAGTTGCAATTTATTATTATCGAACATTTTTATTGATGTTTGTTACTAAAATAGTTAGGTTTTAAATATTTATAAACCTATCTAAATATAATATATATTAATTAAACAAACATTTCAAACATAACTCTAATGATTTTTAATGTGAGTTCCCAAACATTTTCTGGAAGATCCCCAGCCAATGCAGCTTGAACAAAACCAAACTGCCATAACATAATACTAAATATTATTAATCTTACTATCATTGATATTTTATCACGTTTAGATTGTGCTTTATTAAAGTCCTTTAACTCTTTTCTTATCTCTAAATTATCTAATTTTAAAGAAGTCATTAATGTTTTCACTGACTCATTCCCTTCTTCAGTTGCATCTTTAACTATTTTTTTTGTATGTTTGTCTTTTCCTTTTGTGTAACTCATATTAATATTATTAATTAATTGGTTTATTTAATTATGTTTTTACTAAAAATTACAAAATCCGACCCCCCTTTGATGTTTTTCAAAATTATCAAAAAAGTGCTTTTTCAGAAAAAAGGCGAAGTAGGGTCAGCCCCTGACCCTACTTTGATGTTTTTTTTATTTTTTAGTTTTTCCATAGGAAGCCTAGGTGTGTAATTGATTAGTCTAAAGTATAATATATTGATAGTATATATATATTTTAATACATTATATGATTTTTTAACCTATGTTTCCACTGGAACTTTTTTTATAATAAATTACTGTTTTGTAATTTATCATGGAGATTTGCTAAATCTTGAGGTTTGATTTGTTCAAAGCTTTTTTTGTTTAAAATTGTTAAAATCTCAAAACTTTTTAATTTTGATAAATTCCTTGCAATTAATTCTGAACAACTAACAATATTCTCAGTTTCATATATTAATTTATTATTTTTCTTTTTAAATAATCTTTTAATTCTTCTAAAAAAATGTAGAATTATAGATAAATAATCGTATTTTTTATCTTCAGAATCTCTGACTAAATTATAAAATTGAGAATTTGGTCTAATTTTGAAATCAAAAACACCTAAAATGTTATTATTATATCTATCATATATATCTTTTTTTAAATATTTATTTGTGACTACTTTTGTTTTTGTTCCTTTTGCTTCTTGAATATAAATATGTTTTTGATCTGAACCAACTATCCAACCAGCATGGGACCAGTAATTCCCCATCCCCATTTGGATTGCTCTATTTATAATCTTGTCTCCTCGCATGAGAATTATTTGTCCTACCTTCAATTCTATTACCATTTAGATAATAACTTATTTGGAACATTTAAAAATATTTGTAATAATTAATTAATAGAACAATTTTGATGGGCAGAGCCATTTATATAAATACAATCCATGATTATTGATCCATTAGGATCTAAAAATGTTTCAGAAGAATTAGTTGTATTAATTAAAATTTTGTCTATATTTGTTTCTCCAGAAAGATTTTCAGAAGAATTTACTAGAATTTCTGTGTTTTGTGTTATTGAAATATTACTAATAAACAAAACTAAAAAAATTAAAAGGGCAGAGAATATCAAATACTCTTTATAATTTTCTTTAATTGAATCTTTTATTTTATCACATATTTTATTATTCATATACTTTTATGATTAATATACATTATAAATTTAACTATTATTAAATATTATCAGTATCTAAAGTAATTCCTACATTTGAATCAACAACCTCAGTTTCAGCTGCATAAGTTATAACATATTTCTTTTCTAATAAAGATTTAATTTCTGCCATATATTTTGGTTTTTGTGTGACAGGATCTAAATATTTGCTTTCCAAATTTAGCCCAAAATTATCCAGTCCATAAACTGTCTCCACTTCTACTCTTAAAGTATTGTTTAATTCGTATAATCTATTTATTTTGAATTCCATTTTTATTTTTGTGTGTGTGTTAATTTGACAATCCCTTGGCCATAATCACCATTATTGTTATTTGTGAACATTCTAATTCTCCATTGCCCAAAAGCATCAGGATATGTTCCACCATTACTCAAATCAAGTTCTGAATCTATTGTCAGATTTGTATTTAATATTGAATGTTTTTGAATCCAATTTGTCCCATTATGATAATCAATAAAAATATCAACTGAAGATGCATTAACTAAACCAGTATCTGAAATTAAATCACCGATTGAAACATTAGCATTAAAATCTGCAGAGTCAACAGAATATCCACCAGACAAATGGTCATGATTATCTGCAATAAAACTTCCATCTGAATGAGTATGATTTGAAGCAGTTAAACTTCCATCTGAATGTGAATGGCTTGGAACATGAGAAAACACCCTGAAATCACCATTACAATTTGGAATATTAGTAAAGGATCTTAAATATAATTCTGCAGATTGTCCAGAAGTATTTGCAATTCTTCCAATAACATCACCCATTGCAAATTCACCACCACCTGAAATTGCAGTATGTAATTGTCTAGTAATTTGTGGAGTTCCCCCAACCCTAATCTGCATCCATAAATCAGCTGGTCCACCTGATGCAACATTTATAATTGACTGCCAATATAAAACGTCATAATTTGAAGAATAATTTACACTAGCAACTAAATCCCAACCTGTATTGGATATGTTTTCACTAAAAGAATCAACACCATTATTTATAATTGTGGTTGATGTTGATGTTGAACCTGTTACTGATGGTTGTGTTGAAGCTGAAGTCCCATTTACTCCTGGTTGTGTGTTTGCTGAATTTCCACCAATATCAGTATCGAGAGCCAAATTAACATCTCCAGCTCCTTGTCTGAAAGCATCAATATCATAAGCATATCTAAATTTATCCACGATTGGATTACCACCAGAAGATTCAAAATCATCAACACTTACAACAAAATCAATTAAAAGAGGAGTTGAATCGTTTACATTGTAACCATTTGCATAAGCAATTCCATTTATTCCAGATAAAAAAGAAGTAGTCAAATCTGATTGTTGTTGTGCTAAATCTAAAATTTGTTCTGATCTTGCTTTTAATATTCTTGAAAATTCTGCGTTTGTAACTTGGACCATTAAAGTTTCAACATCTCCAATCATTCCCCTTTTAATATTAGTTATTCTTGTAAGTGCATTATCTACTCCAACACTTGGAGCATCAAGAGTAATAGTATCACCAATAGATATATTTAAATTTATGTTTGTTATTTGGAAAGTGTATTTTTTTATTGGTTGTTCTAAAACACCAAGCTCAATAGCTGCTCTTTGGTTTGCTTGGGTAGTAGTAATTATTGTTTGGTCAGTAATAATTTTTACAGTATTCCCTGGGACATAACTACCACTTTGAGCTTCCCCTAAAATTTGAGAATCTCCTGATCCTTTACCATAAATAATTACTTTTAATGCCTGGGCTTTAAATTCTTCAAAAACAATCCCAGTTGCATTTACATTTTCTTTTAATATTGCAACATCATTATCACCAACAGAATCTCTAACATTAATTAAATTATTAGTATAATCTATTTGAAAATCTTGTCCCAAGGTAGTCAATAATTTATTTGCTGAAGTCCACCTAAATTGAGATTTATTTGTTTTAAAATCAACAACTGTTGGGGATTCAACCACACCAATAGAGAATAAAGAACCATTATTAATTATTTCTTGATAAATTATTGTGGAAGATACAGACTGATATAACCCGGCATTAGTCATTTGTGAATTATCTATCGGATCATCAGATAATGTTGAGCCTTCCAATCCCTGAACTCTAACACCAATACCTCCACCTTGAAAACTTGATCTTCCAACAATCTCACCTTTAAAATCTAATACTCCATCTTTAATAATTTCCACTATTTTTCCAGTTGAAAACTGTGTCCTTCTAAATTCAGAAGAACCATCAAAAGCAATTTCACATGTGTTTATTTCGTTCAATAAAATATTATAGCTCCATCTAGCAGCAGTTTCTATTGTATCACCATCAACAATTAATTCTAAAACCATTTTAACCTAAATAAGCATCCCTCCATTTAAATGTGAAATCTCCAGTATTAGCAGTATTATTTTGGATTGTAAATGTATCAATAGATTCTCCTGGCTGTAATCTCAAAAAAGATCCATCAGTTCCAACTCTTTTTACTCTTTGTTGTACTCCATCAACAAAAGCAGAAAACAATTCTGTAAATTTAATTCCAGCAGATAAATTAACTAAAGAAATCATTCTGATTTTTAGAGTTTGTCCACCTGAATAAGAATCCAATTTTACTTGTAAACCGTTATTTGAGTTATCAAGTATTTCTAATGAATGACCTGAACCATTTGATGTTAATGGTATTTCTATTTCTTCAATAAATGTTTCCACACTCCCAGCATTTGTTTGACTTCCACCAGTCCAAGCCCCATTATAATCTGCTGTTTTTAGTGTGTCATCAAATAAAAGTGATACTGGGGTTACAAAAGAAGAAGTATAATCTATAAAATTAGTTCTTCCTCCTGATCTTGTTTGTTTAATATTTTGACCTAAACAAATATAAAATCTATCATTCTCAAAATATACTTTTTTTAACTTAGCTTCCGAAACATGTTTTGCTAATTCATTAAAATCATCCCTTTTTGTCACAGAAGTTGCTTCATTAAAATGTCCTTGTAATACAATAGTTTTTGGTTTTATTCCTTGCCCAGTAGAAATATAATGTAACTTTGCAAAAGGGTATTCTTTAACTTCCAAATTCATTTGGTTGTCATCATCAAAAACCATTGGATTATTTGGAAATGTAAATAAATCACTTGCATCTTCAAAATTATCTATTCTCATATTCATTGTACATATCTCCATAAAAATCCACCAGAACTTTTAGAAACCCCAGTCAAATTATTTCCTACTGCGGAGCTTGAAATTCCTAGAACTCTATACACATCAGTGATACAATCCCAAGTCTTAATAAATTCACCATTTTTTTCATACTGATTTATTCTTTTGCTATTACAATTATTTTTTCCCTTTTTCCCTTGCCAATATTTTGGGCTCACTCTAAGTCCTAAATTAAACGCATGTTTATGATTCTCACTTGCTGTAACCCACTCAAGATTTTCAACATGATTGTTTGTTTTATCTCCATCGATATGATTTACTTGTGGTTTGTTTTCAAGATTAGGTATAAATTGCTCAGCCACTAATCTGTGAACCGTTTTATTAAGTTTATTTCCATTCACACTCATTAAAACTTTTAGATAGTTTCCTCGAAAAAATTGTTTTAATTCTTTATTAGTTTTAGAGTTTAAAACTTTTCCTGTTTTAGTTATAATATAATTTACCATTTATCTTGCAGTAGTGGTTCCAATAGAACCATAAACAACCTCCTTACTTGCATTATTTTCTTGCATTGTTTGAAATAAATTTACCATTTCGTGAAGTAAATAAGCACTTGCTCCAGCACCAGCACCAACTCCAGCACCAAGAGCAGTCCCAGCACCTGGAACAACAGAACCAACAGCAGCACCAATAGCAGCACCAGTTCCAATATAACCCATAGCTCTTCTATCATCAGAAGCATCTTCTCCTCCAGTAATTAAATCTGGATTTGCAATTCTTCTTGTAACTCCAACACCAACACCAGCTGCAACAGCACCAGGTAAACCACCGAACTTTGCACCAATAGCAGCAGCTGCAGCTTCTGGTCCAAGTTGTGAAACTAAACTTTTCAAAAAACCATCACCCAAATCAACATCAAAACCAATTTTAGCTGACAAATCTTTTACTTTTCCAGAAACAAAATCCCATGCAATACCTAAACCTTGTAGTGCTTCACTTGCACCATTTACGATCGTATCACTAAAAAATCTTAATCCCTCAGAATGAGTTGCTAAAAATCCTCCGAATGTTTGAAGTGATCCTATCGCAGAATTTACAAAAGGTTCAATCACTGTTCCCATAGTATTTCCAACATTAAATAATTCAGTTTTTAATTTAGCCATGTGTCCGGCTAACATTGGACTCGCCAATCCTAAAGCTGTCAAAGCTCCAACTCCCACCTTTGCAAATAATCCAATCTTATCTGCCATACCTGAAGCTGATTGTTTTACTCTCTCAAAAGATCCTGAAGAACTATCTGCATTTTTTTTCATATCTTTCATAGCAGACGATGTTTTCCTTGATCCTTTTTCTAAACTAGATGTATCAGCTGAAACTACAACTGACAATTCTCCTGCAATCACCATTTTATATGCTCATATTTTTTGCTTTAACTAAAGCAGATTGAACTTCTGCCAGTTTAATCTGTCTTGTGTGGAATGTGTCATCAATTTCAACCATTGCTAAAACATCACTCCACTTTTCTTTATCAAAATCTTTGGTAGAAATACCATTTTTCCAATAAATATATTTAGCCAGCAAATTCTTTTTCAATGGATCAACAACTTTAAACTCTTTACCAGAATTTAAAATGTCATCCATTAAAGATTTTTTACAACCACCTCACCAGCATTTATTTTTTCTATGTTTGTTAAAATTTCATCAAAAACTCTTGACTTCATTACCCTTGTAAAATCCCATCTTTCATTAATAGATAATTCTGCCCATGATTTTTCAATATTTAACACAGTTTTTATTGTTTGATTATCATAAGGTGTTTCAATTAAATTTTCTAATTTTTGTCTAGTTAATAATGAGTAATCAATTTTCCCATCAATCACCGAACTTTTAGCCCACCTGTAATCATCTTCAGAACTTGCAGCTTTATATTTAAATAATAAACCATCTACTTCAAATTCTGTAATATCAGTATCTAAAACAAAATGAGATAATAATGGATTTGGTGTTTTAATTTCTTCTGTTTGATTTACTTCTGCAGATAATGGTTCAACAGTATTTATATTATTTTGATTTGCTTCTACCATTTTTAATAAGTTGCCACGTTATCAGTTACAACAATATTTGATAGTCTAACTGAAAAAACTATATCTGCATTTGTTGGTCCTTCAACATCTGCACCATCATCAACACCTTTAACAATAACTAATTTATCGAAATTTAATTGTATATTATCATCAACAGTTCTTTCTATTAATAAATTATTTACTCCAGTTAAAACATTGTCTGCCTTAAATAAATCAAGTAAAGTTTCATCTTTCAAATTAACATTAATTGTTCCAGTAATTCTCAAAGTTTGTGGGATTGGTTGCCCTCTTGTCCTATCAAATGAAGCAGAAGCATAAGTAAAATTACTTGGATCTAAACCTTGCTCAATAGAAATTTCACCATTGTTTACTTCATCAATTTGTGTTCCTTCAATAGTGAATAAACATTGGTGAGCTCTAAATGGTTTTTGAGTAATTGCTGCAACAATAGATGGAACAGCAAACAAAGGGTCTAAATCTTGGGCATTACAATCTTGTGAAATTTCCACAAATCCATCATTTGGGCTTGTTTGTTTTGACCAAGTAATCGTTGTTGTTGAAACATAACCACCTTTTAATCTCATTAATTTTGGAGTGTTTGCAAAAATAATATTTTCATAATCAAATGATTTTAAACATCCACTTTCTGTAAATGTATGTGTGTAAGGTCCAGCACCTGCATCAACCACATCAAAAGCATATTTTAAAAACTTCCAGTTAACAGGATTAAATTTATGTACCCATGGAAAATCTTTAACTCCTTCAACCCAGTCTTGAATTTGTCTTGAATCTGATCCATTATTAATAATTTCACTCCATCCTCTTGACCATTCCCCAGGTTCAAATGTATGATTAATTCCAACTACTTCTCCATTAGCTGCCATATCTCCACCATCACCATAAGTTGATTCTTCAACCCATGATAATCTTCTTCTTTTATTTAAATAAAATTCTTCAGTTGCCATTTTTATATTTTCATATCTCTATTGAAATTCAATAAAGTAACATCTCTCACTTCACGATAAAATAGTTCGTGTCTTGAGGATAAATTTTGTACTCTTTTATTAGAGGGATCTAATTCATCAAAATTAGTTGTGGGGTTTATCCTATTAGAATAAACAATCCTCCTTAATTCTGCTCTACATTCTTGGAATAATTTATCTTGAATTTCACTTTCAGATAATGCCTTAAATCTTAAATCAATAGAAATATCGTGAGCAATGTTTGCTCTATCTGTATGATTTGCTGTTGGCAATTCTTCAGTTTCATTTATAGAATAAATTAAAATATATATATCTTTTTCATCTTCATAAGATAATTGTTTTGGAACATCAATCATCCTTTCAACAATAGGAGTTATATTACTTGTGTTTGATGGAATCCAATTAGATTCTATTAAATCTCTTAATTCTGCAATCCCATCTATATAATTTGCCATCTTTTCACTAATTGACTTTACGAGATGTTTTATCTCAAAATAATTAGCATTTTAAAAATTTATAAAGATATGGTATTAATAAACAGTTTTCCATTCTGAAACATCTTGTAAAATTGTGTTTCCTTTTCTTCTTAAATTATCAATTTTATTTGAAACAGATTGCCTATCGACCGAACCATCTTCTGCATGAGTTAAAGATTGTTCTGTAAATTCATAATAATCGGCAGCACTCCAAAGTATAGCTAATTTTCTAATATTACCAGGAACATCAGACTCTCCAAACCTAAATGTAACTCTCACATTATTTGTATTTGGTGTATATTGTTTTAAATAAAGTTGTCCTATTTCTTGATCTATCCAATAGTCTCCGGCTTTACCTTCAGTTTTTCCATTTTCAGAATCTAAAATATTAGTCCAAATATTATTTATACTAACTTCAATTTTATCACCTTGAAGAATATCCAAATCTTTTATTTTTCTATTACCCAAATCAAAAACAAAAAAACCACCTTCTCGTGTTATATGTTGGATTGGTCTTTTATTTATATGTGATTCTTTCCATGAGTGGCCAGTTTGAGAATTAATATCATCCTCATGCATTTCAATAATACTATCCATCCAATCTTTAGATGGTGTAGAAGTATCAGAGAAATCTCTTTTTCTTTGAACAAAATTTTTAACATCTGCCGCTGTGCAATAAACTACCATAAAATAATCTTATTTTAATTATTTATAAAACTTTATTTTAATTAAACTATGAAAACTCTCTTTTTACTTTTTCAATGGCTGGTCTTAGAAATGGTTTTGCTTGTGTTCCTTCTTCTTTTATTTTCTTTGCAATGGCCCAAGCAACAGATTTTGGATCTTTAACAGATAATTTTCTTTTTACCCAGCCCTCAATTGATGCAACTGGTGGCATACTTCCAGGAGTTCTCCCATATTCTATTGAAACTGCCCATGGAACAGGGTAAGTTATTTCTGATTCTAATGGTCTGAAAATGATTTTACCGGACTTTAATAAGGTTCCCCTATCAATGCTTCCACTCGTTGCTAAATTCTTCTGGGATTCATCTAAAATTTTAATCCCTAATTCATGGATTACTCTTTCAACTTCTCCAGGTAAAGCTTTTTCATTTATCTTCAAAAAAGTTTCTGTTGCCATGATACTTATGGACAAGATCTTAAAACTCTAAATGCTACAAGTCTTCCTTTACCTTTCCAAGTTGATGAATCTACTTTTGATTGAATGGTCCAAACACCAACCTCATCAAGATCTCCCTCTTTTAAATCATAAACAATATTTGTTCCATTAATTACACCTGGCCATTCAATACATTTACCTGATGGTTTTTTTACGACAATAGCAACAGAATTCACTGCTGGTTGTGTTAAATCTTCTCCTGTGTTTATTGAAATCTCAGTTCCAAATTCTCCTATATATGCATTTCTTACCATTTTTAATTTATAAATAATTTACTATCTAATTGAATTTTATTTTTAATAGTCCCATTTATTACTGACCTTTGACTTGAAACTTCCATTGTCCCAAATCCGATTCTTTCAAGATCACTTTCTATTGATTGGGCAGCAAAACCAGTTAAATTTACTGAACCAAATCCAGTTGGAATATCCAAAGGTTGACCAACTAATGCTGAATTTCCAGTTAATGTTGTAATTCCAAAACCTGCTGGAACATCTAAAGGAACACTTGAAATTGCACTAAATCCAGAAACATCTACAATTCCAAACCCAGCCAAAACATTTCCATCCTCTAATGAATTGGCAGAATAACCAGTCAAATCAACAGAACCAAATCCAGCAGAGATATTAAGTTCACTTGTGCTTTGGGCAGCATACCCTATCGTATCAACAACTCCAAAACCAGTTGGAACAGTTAATGTTGCACTTGATGTAGCAGAATGAGCAGTTAAATCAACAACACCAAATCCAGCCAAAACATTTGAATCTTCTAATGATTCAGCTGCATATCCGATTGTATCAACAACACCAAACCCAGCAGATACATTTAATTCAATAAATGTAGTTCCACTAAATCCTGTCAAATCAACAGAACCAAAACCAGCAGGTATATTTAAATCACTTGAAACTTCAGTAGTTGGAGAATCATAACCATTGAATAATGCTTGAACTTCATTTGTTGTAAGTGAGTTCTCATAAAAAATCCATTCATCCATTTTACCAGCAAAATAAAAAGATGATCCTGCATTTCCATTTCTACCGATAAATAAATTTCCATCTGTACTATTTAATACATCACTACATGGAGCAGTCACATCTAAAACACCATCCACCCATAATTTAGCAACCCCTTCTTTAACACTATATGATGATGCTATGTGTGTTTTTTCTGTGGTGATAGGAATTGTTCCCACTAATTGAGCACCACCTAAATTTCCATTTTTATACCAAGTAATCCTAATAATATCATCCGGTGTTCTTTCTACTGCCAAATTTAATTGGCTTGTTCCATTTCTTAAAAGGAAATATCCTGAACTTAATCCAGATGGATCAATATTAACACTAAAAGCTGCTTCTCCTTTTCCTGCAAAACCAATAGGTGTTCCTGTCATATAATTTCCAGAACCATTAAACAAATAAGCTTGGTTTGGAACTGCATTAAAATCAGTCGTTAAAACTGCACCATTATTTGTCAAGTCATTCCCATTCCCAGAATCATCATTTGTATTTCCAGTAAAAGTATATTTGTTTAAAATATTTTGATTTAAAGTGTTTGAAGATCCTGCACCTGAATCATATTGTCCGGACAACATTTTAACTTCTTGATGTGCTGATGCCCTAGTATAAATCCTAAATTCATCAATTTTTCCATTGAAAAAAGAACTTAAATTATCGTAAGAAGAACCAATTTTTGGGGCTGCCATGAAAGGAACAGCAACAACAGAACCAGAATAAACTAAATGTTCATCCTCGTAAAAATATACTGTGTCATCATTAAAAACATAAGACAACTGTTTCCAAACTCCAAGAGTATAAGCAACACCAGTATTTACCCATGTCCCATTCCCATCATAAATAATATATGTTCCTGTTGCAGAATCAACACCAGCACCAATTCTTTCATTTCCAACACCTGTGAAACTTTCAAAAAAATAATCTTGAGATGTTACTGCAGAAATATTTACTGAAAAGGAAATAGCTTTATTTAATGTTGAAGTAGAAATCCCAGATAATGTAATATAATCACTTGCTCCATCAAACAAATATGCTTGGTTTGGAACTGCATTTTTATCAGTCGTTAAAACTGCACCAGTCACAGTTCCATTATTTCCATTTCCTGAACTATCATTTGCATTTCCAGTAAAATGTAACAAAACATCAAGTGAATCATTTAAGGTTTCAAAATTATCATTTGTTGAATCATAACCAACACCAATTTCAATCGCTTCATGTGGACCTAAAATTCTACTGAAGATTCTTACTTCATCAATTTTACCAGTCAAATATGATCCAATACTTGTCACCGCACCAACCTGAAAATCTGCATTAGAATCAAATAAAGAAGTACTTAAACCAGTTGCAGTTCCAACTAAATTTTTATCAACATAAACTGAAAAAGAACCAGCTCCAGATTCATAAGTAACTACAATATCGTACCATTGTGAAGTGTTCAAAGTATATGGAATTGAACTATTAACTGTATTTGTCCCATCGCTTGATGTTTCTAATTGAAAACCTAAACCATCCACATATTTTAAAAAGAAAGATTTTTGACCTGCTGCACCATATTTACTTATAATTGGGACGTCAGTTTTATTTGTTACATTTATTGATGCCGAACAAGAAAAACTATCAATTAAATCCAGCCCTGTTTGTGCTACATCAGTTATACTTAAATGGTCTGAAATTCCATTTAATAAATAAGCTTGATTTGGATTACTATTTTTATCAGTTGTTAAAACTGCACCATTATTTGTTAAATTATTTCCTGCTCCAGAACTATCATTTGTATTTCCGGAAAAATGCCACCTTGCATTTAAATTATTATTGAGACTCATCTTAGTAAATCTCTAAAGAAGTATATTTATAAAAGTTATTACTATGGATGGAGTAATTAAACCCCATCACGCTGTAAGTTACTAAACTATTTTTATGCTAATAACGCATCCAATTCAGCTTTCTTGATGTCATATACATCATTTGCTGCTTTATATTCTTGAATTGCAGTAGTGGCATATATTTTAAGGTCGGCTTTTATTGCTGCCAAAATAGTTGGATCAACTCCACTATCAATATATGCTTCAGTTCTTGATATTCTCAAAGAAATTTCTTCTGCTTTTTTTGTTTTATAATCTGCCAAAATCCTAAGATTTAAAGCACTATTCACTTCCTCTTCTTTTGCTGAAATAGCAATTTCTGCAGGAGTTGGTGTTGGAGCAGCAGCAGGGATTGGAGTCACATAATTAAAATTTACTCCAGTTGTTTTAGCAACATAAGCATCAATTAATTTTGTTTGTAATTCTATCTCTGTTAGTGATCCCTCACTTGAATAAATCTGAGTTTGAAATTCTGTTGGATCTACATCCACAGTATAAAAAACTTCATAATGATCTTTCACAAAAAAATGATTTATCAGATTTATTGTAACCATGCTTTAATTACCTCTAAGCATTATTATTTTGGAATCTGATTAAACCATTAGCATTAAACTGAATAGTTACATCTCCACCAGTTGCAATTTGATCTGTTGTAAAGTCCAAGAACATTACAAGATTATCATTTGCAGCAACACCAGTATCTTTGTAAATTACAGCTCCTCTAAATGTATTAGTTAAAGCCGCAAAAACTTCATCAGTTGCATCAAAAACAATTCTATCATTTACAGTATCTTTTGTTACTGTAACACCAGCAAGTGCATTTCCACCTGCAGTATATCCACCACCTGAAATTTCTCCAGTAATGTCACTTCTCTTTAATTGAGTATCTGCATTAACAACATAAGTATTGTCAACTAACATGATTTTGAAAGTATCACTACCTAAAGTGATATTTCCGTTTGCCATGTCTTCAGTCAATGAATTAAATATAGTATCTGCCATTTTTAATTATTTTTTGTTTCAGGATTAATTGTTATTCCTGTTTTTTCTTCAGAAGCATCTGCCTTTGGTTGAGCATTCCCTAATTTAACTTCAGCCGGTTGTGGTCCAGATGGACTTGCCGGTTTTGGTTTAGGTGGTTCAACTTTAGGAGTATTATTTCCAGAAGAACCAACAAGTTCAACACCAGGTAGAGACAAAAGAGCATCAACGTATTTGTCAAAGTATTTATTATCAGGAAATGAACATCCTGTTTTTGGAGAAAAAGAAAAACTCTTTCCCAAAACTTCAAGCCTTCTAATATATGGACCTTGATTTTTATAAACTAATTGTCTTACCATTTTTATTTACCTAAAAACTAACTTTATGGGTTAGCAATATAATTTTTTAACTTACCATGAGCTGAGAACATATTACACCATAAGTTTCCTACTGTAACATAAGCACCTACTCTTTGTAACTCATCTCTCTCAAGCATTCCTTCTTCATTACTCTCGTAAAATTGAGTCGCTAATAAAGTTGCAAAGGAAATATGTTCAGTATTCAAACCATAAATATTACCTAAAGCATTAGCAGTTGCACCATTAATCACATCTGGATCAACTAAAACTGGGATTCCATCGATAGCACCCACTCTTTGTAAAAAGTCTTGACCAGTTGTGGAAACACCATTAACTGTAAAATCTTCTCTTTTTAAATCGTATCTCATTTGAGTATCGAATAATTCAGATAATTCTGCAGCAGTATCGGATCGTGTAATAAATACATTTAATCTTTTACCTGATTTAGCTCTTACATCATCAATTAAATCTCTAACAGCTCTAGTTGTTAAAACAGCACCAGCACCATCTAAAACTGAAGCATCAGCATCATCACCATTAACACCTAATCTATCAATATCATAAACAGTTTGGTAGTTAGCATAAGCAGTGGCTTCATTCACATTTGAAATAATCCTATCGATTGATTCAATGTTTGTTGCAACAACAGCAGATTCACCATTTGCGTTTAATTGTTTATTAATATCTTTCATGTGGTCTAAAGCTTTATGTTTAATTTCTTCTTCATAAGAATAATCATCATCATTACCAGCATTTAAAGCAAATTGCATATCTACTCCAAATTTAACTCTAGTAGTTTTCCAAGAAACTTCTACTTTCCTTAATTCAGATGTAGCAGTTGCACCAAATGAACCACCATCAGCCACAGAAGTTCCAGTTCCTGGAGTAAATCCTGCACCAGTTCTCATTCTAAATCCTGATTGTTTCCAAGGAGATTTAGGTAAAACTGCCCATGTAATTGTTTCATTATTAAATTGTGTAAAAGCTTGAATTCCGTATAAAACGTTTCTTGCATCAGGTGTTCCAACTCCAAGAGTTTTCTTAACTGCAACCATATCTTTGTTAATACCAGCGTTTTGGTATTGGTCTTTCATTAAATCATTAATTGTATATCTAGATCTTGCCATTTTTATAGGTCTCCGTATAAAATATCATCCCAATTTCCATTTCCTGAAATTGCCTTATTAATCATATCTTGTTTTTTATTCACAGATGCAGCATTAGTTACTGTATCTTCAACTCTTGTTCCAGCTGCAGATTTAACTACTTTAGCAACAACAGTTTTTTCTTTTTTAACTGAGTTTAATTTATCAAATGCTTTTGAAACAGCAGCTTCAATCATCTTACCGATTTTATCAACTTCACCTTCTCCAACAGTTTCTTTTTCAGTTTCTTCAGTTTCATCATCCATTTTTTCTGTTTCTTCTTCTTGAGTTTCAACAGCTTCAGATTCAACTTGCTCGCCACCGGAAGTCAAACCCCCAACAACATCAGCTAATGCATTTACCTTTTCAACTAAAGGGCCAAGCATAGCTTCCATTTCTTCTTTATTTACAAATGCATTTGAATCTTCAACAACATCTACTTTTTCAGTAGATTCTATATTAGCTTCTTTTTGCACTGCATTGATAATTTCGTTTGATTTATCTTCTGACATTTTTATATTGTCTCCTTTTGCTACTTGAGAAACAGCAACATTTGTTGCAAAGGGGTTGCATGGTTCCTCAACACTAGCAGTTTCAAATTGCCTGAACCCAGATAATTCTTTTACAATATCTCCATCAAATGTAGTGAATTTAGATCCATTAGGATTACTAAAACCACCAACTGATGATCCTGTTCTTTTTCCAGATTGTGTTTCTTTCCAAACTTTATCATCAACAATATTATCGTCATGAATTTTGTTTAAATGTAAAACACCTTTAGTTTTAGTTTCAGGATGAATGAGAATTTTATATGCTAAAGTTTCACCAACTATTGCATTTGTATGAGAATCACTAATAGGCCCATGCCTTTTATTAATTAAAATTTCTTGATCTTTGATAATGTCTTCGATTGGAATTCTCTCTCCGGCACTATCTTTTGCATCAGCAGAAGCCCAGCTTGCATATAATCTCTCTTGTGCTTTTTCCACATAACTCCCAATCAAATTGAGATCGTCAGTGGAATTGAAAACATCCAAGACTTTATTAGTAGTGTACACTTCTTCAGATTTTTTTATGAAAACTATATTTTCTTCCATCTTTTACAAAAATGTAGATCTTTAATATCTACTTGTAATACAACACTAAAGATTTATATTTATAAATTTATGGAACTACTCGTAAAAGATTTGAATTGGTTTTAATGGTCTTTTTTCAGAAACTGAACCGATAATTTCAATAGAGATTGGACCGGCAGAAATAAATTTATCATAAACTGAACCCTCAACAATTACATCGAGTGGTTTATAACAATCCGATTCTTTAAACTCTCTATTCATAAATACTTCTCCCTCGCTTGTAGATAATTTTATTGTAAGTGGTGCTGAATCTTCAAGCTCAACAAATACTTTTAATATTTTTCCAGTAATTATTTCTTTAGTTATATATTCTCCTTGTTCTTTAAATTCTGGTGTTTTATATATCTGTATCATTTTAAATTGTCTCCTTTCTATAAAGCTCAAAACTAACATACCCATTTGAATCATTATCTGTATCAGGTGCATCAATTTCTAACCTAATTAAATAACCAACAGGCAAAGCATTTTCTTGGGCTTCCTCTGTGTTTAATTCATCTCCCATTGGACAAGTTCCTTGAATTAAATGGTGTAAAACATATCTACTTACATTCTGCTCAACAGGCATAGGTCCAACAATTTCACCAGAAGGTAATTTTATATAACCACCGACCGGACATATAATATCCATATTACAAAATGTGGTTTTTTTAGCATTATGAAAATAAACACAACCTTCCTTTATCCAAACTTCTTCTTTGAATGAAATATCAACGTGCTTCTTTTTTCTTCCAGGATAAGCAGTAACATCATTATAATTATTTGAAAAATCCCACGCTGCAAGTTGTCCTTCACCAATGGTTGTTTCTGAATCTCCCCTCATAGTGAAACAGGTTTTAGTATTTGGTGGTCTTGAACTTGAAACCACACCCATTTTACCATTTGCATTATTAAATACACTTGTTTTTGCTGTACCATGGTAATTGGTTTCATAATCAACAGTTTCAACTGATGCATCTTTATTTAATTCACAACTAAAAACAATATTATTTGCAATAATAGTCAAATAATATGAGCTTGTTGTTTGAATCTCCATGTGCTTTGCCCCATAATTATTTATGAGTGTTTTAAAATCTATCCATTTAATTTCCATCATCTAACCTCCCTAAAAGTCATAGCACCATAAGCACTTAAATTGTTACTCAATGGCGTTATTGTTACAACAAACTCATCAACTCTTGCATCAATATTACTTCCTAATTTTAAAGCAGTTTTTATTTGGGTTGCAAATGAACTTTCTTTTGTTCCATAACCACTTGTAATCAAAGTTCCATTGCTCACTATATTTGTGTTTGTACCCAAAGCTATTTGTGCAGTAGAATCATTTATATTATTCCAAGTAAAAACACCAGTAACATCAGGATTTAAATATAATTCCCATAAAAAATTATCGGCAGTGCTTACTAAAACACTCAAAGATAAAATATCGATTATTATGTTTGGTCTTCCATTATCTAATCTTAATCCCATTAAAGCATATCTTGTCCCACTTGAGTTTGCACTTAATTTTGTATTTCCAGTATTAAAACTTCTTTCAGTTCCAAGAACATTTAAACTTCCCTCAGAATTTACTGATGCACAAATATGAGTCATGTTTCCAGAGCCAGCACCATTTTGTCTGATCTCCCACCTCAAAGGTTGATTTGGACTACTCATATAAACTTTAGAAGTTATATTTGCATGAACACTTTGGTGAAAATAATGTATCATTCCATCCACAACTATTCCCCATCTCACTCTTCCAACACCTAACCATTCAAAATCTTTTATAAATATTTGATTTTTTGACCAATCAATATTAATTCCACTTGGACCTGTTCCATCAAGTTTATCTATATTCCAATTAAGTTGGGTTGTTTTTTCTGTTTGTATTCCTGATCTATAAATATTAATTGAAACATCCCCACCAGAACTTTCCACCCACAATCCATCTAAATCTTGAGTGTGTGGTTCTGCTGTTGAGCTAGAATAATAACCGAGTCTTTTAGTAATATTTGTTTCAGGTTGGAAATTATATGCAGTCATAAAAATTAATTGAGATTTTCCAGATTGATAATTAGTTCTCTGAAATGTTTGCCTTATTGCCCAATCACCATCCGCTAATGTTGACATTGTAACCGAAGCTTCATTTGTATTATATACTGAGGTTGCAGTTCCAAATAATTCTGTATCAATAAATAAAGGATCATCATCATTTAATAATTTAATATCAAGCAGGCTGGTAACTTCTGAAACTCTCAACCTGTCAAATGCATCAATGTTTGGACCATCAGCAAAACTAATTGGCTGATTTGAAACTGGTGCTATTGATGCATCAACTAATAATCTATTATCTACTGATACCTCAGCCAAATTTCCAGACAATACTCCCTCAATTTTCATTTGACCTGGAGTGGTTGAAACCACATTTACATCAACCTCAGTTTTTTCATTGGCTGTTGGTTGAAAATTAGTCTCATAATCAATTCCATCTGCTGATGTTTTAGTAATTGATACTCTATATAAATCAGTATTTTCTGTAAAAAATAATGTGTATTCTCCACCGAGTAAAGATAACTCTTGAATTTTACTTTGTTTCAAAAGTAATCTAGCTTTAAAATCTGCCCATGCAGTAACTCCCTCAAAATCTTTTATTTGTGCCATTTTATACTAAATAACCTACCCATCCAGCCGACCAAGCTAAACCTGATAAACCTTCTATTCTTTGAATTTGAATTATTGCTCCAGCTGCAAAACTTCCATAAGGTGTTTCTGTTGGTAACACTAAACCACCAAAAGAATTTGCTCCAGATGAAACTGGAATATCAACCAAAGCAACCCCATTATGTTGTAATTGTGCAATAATATCTGCACTTCTTGTTGATGCCCATACACTTGTAATAAATAATGTTTTTCCTGCAGGAACTGTATAGTTTGCTTTTATAGAATCTACAGTATTATGGGTGGAAGCAATAACCACATCATTTGGTTCAACACTTGTAACTCCAGCATCCACCAATAATCTTTTTTGACCGCTACCATTTATAATTACATTGGCTTCTTCTCCGGTCACCGGGTCCATAATTGTAATTTTCCCAATATCTACATCACCATTCAAAACAGCGTTAACTCTTATAGAATCATTTATTGGATCAAATGCTTTTTTAATACAAGTTGATTGACTAAATCCTTTTGTAAATCCAGTATCTGCCATTTATTAATCCTCCTTTGGTCTTGCTGTAAATATATGTCTTGTGTTTGGATGAGTGATTGGTGATTGTGGGTTCACAGTCCAATCTGATGAAACTTTATTAGCTTCAATAGCATTAACATACTCGCCCCAACTTACTCCTCCTTTCGTTTGGCTTTTAGCACCTTTCGACATTTTAGTGGTTCTTTTATCACTTGGGCCTACATGTTCAAATAAAAAATTATCAAGTCCTTTTTTTTCGTATTGGGTTAATCTTGCAGCTTCTGAAACTTTTGTTGTCTCAGTTCTAACAATAGTATTTAATTGATTTTCGGATGCATCAACACTTTCCCCCAATTCTTTTGATAATTTATCTGGATCTATTTCTCCAGCATCAAAATGTTCTTGAATTTTAGATCTTAAATTATTTGATGTTTCTTCAGATAAATTACTAAATGCTTTATTCCATGTTGGATCTTGTTTAATATTTTCCACAACTGCTTTATCTGCATCACTCATTGAAAACTTTTCACCAATTAATTTGGATTCTTTTTCTGCAGCTTTAGAGTAAATTGCTTTCATTTGATTTGCAGCTTTCTTTTTTAGATTTTTATTTAATTTCTCTTCTGCTGCCTTAGTAAATTTATTCATGGCCAATTTAGTTAATTTTTTACCAAGCAAACCACCAGTCAAAACTTTTAATTCTTTCATCAAATTATTCTCGAATTGTTCTTGGAGTGATTTTGGGACTTGATCCTTTGCTTCTTTTGGTTGATCTACTTTTTTTACTAAAGAAATATTAGATTTTTTTACTTTACCCTGGAAAACTGGTAAAGGTGGAACTGCATTTAAATCTGGTTTTTCTAAATCACCATCATTGATAATAAATTCACCTTCTTCATATCTAACATTAACACCCAAAGAAACTAACTTTTCAGCATTAGCAATCTTTTTTGCCATTAAATCAATTTCATAAGTTTGGTCCTCTTCCTTAGAAGATTTTAATTTAATTTCATAATCAGTGATCCCCATTTGTTGAAATATCCATGGCAATACTTTTTCATTATACATTGTTTGCCTAACTTCAACAGCTCTATTTGTAACTTTAATTTGGAGACCTTCATTATTTAATCCACCTCCTCCAGTTGTATCATTATTAAAAACATTACTCACACCATAAAAGGCTGCTATTGTTCTTCTAATTTCATCCCTTACCTGAGTATATTGCATCTCATTTAAAGGTTTCATCATGTCAACAAATTCAATTAATTTTTTACCATCGGCATTATTAACCGGGATTGGATGAATTGCAGTTGGGTTTCTTGAAACTTTTTGCCTTAGAACTTTCCACCATTTAAGAATTGTATCATAATTAGTAGTATTAACAAATAAAAGACTCCTTGGTTGTCTCTCGCTTTTATCATAATATTTTTCAATAGTATAATCCATTCCAATCATAGACATAACTTTATTATAAAGTGGTCTAATTGGTGAATGTCCTCTTGTTAAACTTGGTTCGTGTAACGATTGATGGATGATCTCTGAAGAGTTATAATATTTCCAAGTGGTTCCAGATCTAATTCTAAAATGTGCTTCCATGTTTTGTTGATTAGTGTTAGCATTCCATTTATCATAAGTCATTATACTTCTATCCTCAATATCAAAATAAATCTGTTTATTGTTAATGTCATGCCCTAGTTTATTGTCTTTGGAGAATAAGAAATCTACAAACAATGGACTCACCCTAAAAAACTCTTGAACCTCACCACCAATAATTTTACCTTTAGAATCTAAGAAATAATTTTTAGCTAGAACACCAAAACCATCATCAAAAATATCTACATCCTTCCCAAATTGCATAAACACTTCAGATAAAGATTGGTTGTTACCATTAGCTCTATGGATAAATCCTTCTGCCAATTCTTTTTGGTCAACACTTGGGTTTTCTACAATAGGCAGTATATCATAACCTGCTCTAAAAACTTCAGAATTTACTTTACCAATAGATAATCTTAATTCTGCAGAATATAAATAAAGTTCGTATAATTGATGTTCACTATAAGGAAAATAATTTTGAGATAATACTCCTTCGTTTGTGAATTGATCTATATTTTGGTCAGGTCTCCCTGATGAAAAAACTTCTTGAATTTCCAGAACTTTTTTAATTTGTTCAGGATCTTCAAGGACCATTGCTTTTTTCGTGTCAACTATTTTCAAGTCACTTATTTTCTTAAAGGATTTTAGGATGCCCATTTTTACTAATAAGACTCTCAAGACACATATTTATAAATGTTATTTATTATTTTGTAATTGTTTTTCCAATTTCCTTATTGGCAGCAACATAAACTTCTTTCCATTTTTGTGCATCTACTTTTTGTAATTCAATAGTTTCTAATTGGTTCTTATACTTTGTATAGTGCTCAAATTTATCTAATAAATCTTTATATTTTGTGTAATCTTCAAGAGTAAACCCACCCAATTCATTTTGGAATTTATCAATAATCGGTCTTAATTGTTTTTGAGCTTCTTTAATTCTTTTCATGTTCTCATTAAATTTCTTAATGATCTTATTAAAGTTTTTCAAATCAACATATTCAACCCAATGTTGTTCAAGAGGTTCTCCATCCTCACCGATTACATGTCTTACTTTTGTAAATTTACAAAGGTTATCTTCAGTTAATGAAAATAAATATTCTTTATCTTCTCCTGCAGCTATTTTCTCTTTTATCATATCAGTAATAGGTTTTACTGATTTTAGGTCTAGGTTTGATTTTGTTTTAGTCATTTATTTTTTCTTCTCTAATTTCCCAACTTCCAGAATTAAAATCAATCTGGCTTGGTGTCCATGGTCCTTTTTCAAAAACCCAACCACCATCAACAAATGTTCCTGAGTTCATTACAATATATGGAATTGTCATTAAACTATTTTTATCTGGTCTCTGTAATGTTAAATACATAACTTTATCTTCAAAACCATTCCAATTTGTGTTGGTGATTTGTTTGCCTTGTCTTAAAAAAATCAAAGCCTCCTCAATTAACATTTTAAAATTGAGGTTCTTGTGTTTCTTCTGCTGGAACATCTTCAGTAGTTTCAGCTGTAACTTCTTCAGCTATTTCAGCTTCTTCAATTACTTCTTCACAAATATATGATTTATGAGATTCTGAATTTTGACTGTTTAAAACATTCAAAATATTTTCTGCTGATTGTGCATCTTCAACAACAACACCAATTTCTTCTATTACTTTTCTTTCACAAATTATTTTAAATACCATTTTATATTTTTAATTGGAGTAATTTTTTATATAGTGCAGCATGAGTCTTAACATTAAATGTTGACATTAAATATTTTTCTCTGTCAACTTGTTCAGGACTTAGTCTTGCTCTAATTCTTCTCTCCATGGTTATATTCTTATGAGTCTTTTTTATATACTTATGGGTACATTTTAAAAATAAAGCTTACAAAATTATTTAAATAAATAATATAAAATTAATTTAGAAGATAATCTTTTGCCTTGAGTAAGCATTAGTGATTCTTCTACCTTTCAATTTGTTTAAACTATATTTGCCTATGATAATATTTACTAAGAGTAAAATTTCTTATTATAGGTAAAAATCATCATCAGGCATTTCAAAGCCAGGACTACTATCAAAAATACACATTGCTAAACTATCTGCAAAGTCCGGTGATTTACTTGGGTCAATTATTTTTGTTTTCCCATTAGATTGAATTTCTTTCTTTATTACATTTAATTCAGTAAATAAAATAGTGTGGTTTAAATTCTTAATCCTTTGATCCTCAAATAATCTTCTTAAGTTTTCATACATTTGGGCTTTTTGATTTAAATAAATATGTTTATTCTCTGTTGGTGCTCTTCCAACTTTAACATCTATGACATCATAACCTTGCTCAATTAATCTATCATAAACTCCTCTACCCAATCCTGTTGCATCAATGTTTACTCTTGTTGGGTGGTATTTTTCTATGTACTGAACAATATATCCAGTGGTTGTCATTGTATCTTGTTTTGAAAAATCTTTTATTTCTACAATTTTATAAATATCATCTTCCAAATCGTGACCAACAACAGTAATTACTGATTTATCAATTCCCTCTTCTGCAACATCAACACCAATTAAAACTTCATGGTTTTTCTTTCCAATAGTATATTCTGCTTTTGCTGCCATTAAATCTTTAAATGTCATAAGTGCAGAATCTTCTTCATCTGGGAATATACTATCCCATAAAACTTGAAAGTGATTTGGAGTTAATAATTTCCTTTGAGAGTTCACCCACCTTTGAGTAATTCTATTTTCTTTTATTCCTTGCTCCCAATTAATATGGATTATTTTATAGTCACCACTGATCCACATTGAATAAGCTGCTGAATCTTTTTGCCATGGATTGAATAAACCAATAAAATTAGACTCTGCCGGATTATCTGCGAGCATTCTTATAATTTTTGTATCAACAACATCTCTTTTAATCTCTGCGAGTTCATCAACAATTAAATCTCCACCTTCATCACCAAGACCCCAACCCATTAATCTTTGACCATCTCCTTCTGCAGATAAAGTTTGAACCATACAACCATTAGTAAATGTCATTCTACTTTTTGAAACTTCTTTTTTTAATGAAGCATCTCCACTTGCACCATCAAGCATACCTCTTAAAATTTGGCAGTCCATAATTGCATTAACTAAATAATCCCTTAGAATTTTTGTTTTATCATTTGTAGGAGCCACTAAAAATATCTTTCTTCTAGTAGAGAATAAAATCCTTAAAGCCACAGCAATTCCTACCCATTGTGATTTACCATAACGACTATGGGCTGAGATTAGTATTC
>Ga0209345_10001400_pt1 | contig 28921 bp, 29 predicted proteins | sample Cruoilmetagenom7_FD_187294 | JGI IMG/M metagenome (GOLD analysis project Ga0209345, IMG submission 187294) | Oil polluted marine microbial communities from Coal Oil Point, Santa Barbara, California, USA - Sample 7 (SPAdes) (version 2) | ecosystem: Environmental > Aquatic > Marine > Oil seeps ...
TTCATCAAACTCACTAAGTGATTTTTTTAATATATATTGTTTATAGATAAAAAATAAAAATAAAATAAAAATAAAAATAGAAATATATATTAAAATAGTATAATTAAAAGGTTTGTTAAAAGGTTTAGAAAACCACTTTTCTTGAATAATTTTTTTTGATTCATCTGAAATATTTAACAACATCTTATCTAATATATTTAGAAGTAATATATCATCATCCCTTACTGCGATTGATAATCTATATTGTAATCCAGTATATCCTGCAATTTGTAAAGTATCGAAGTTATATATATTTTTATAATAAGATAATATAGGTAGAGTAGCTATTGTAAAATAAGCATCACCTTTTTCTACAGCTTCAAAAGCATCTTTATATCCTTTTGTTTCTAGTATTTTTACATTTGGATAGAGTGATCTTAATTTACTAATCAAACCACTATTTTCTTTTCTAGATAGTCTTTTATCTATTATCTCATCAAGATAATTTACTAAGGGTTTGTCATTTTTTGTTATGATTGCTAAATTATAAATTGAGTGAGGTTTTGTAAAGTTTGCATAAAGTTTACGATCTTCTGTTTCAATAGCAGCAGGAAGAATATCACATTTTTTATTTTTTAAGTACTCTTGAGATTCTCCCCAAGTTTTTGTTTTGACAAACTGAAATTGCAAACCAGTTTTCCCCCCTATAAGTTTTAAAAGATCTATAGAGATTCCATTTGGTTTACCATCATTATTTGTAAACTCAATTGGTGTCCAATTTGGATTTGTACAAACTTTTACAATTTTATTATTTTCTATATATTCAAGTTCTTGTTGAGAAAAACTTTTTTGTGATATATTTGAGTATTTTTCATAAATTATATTATCTAAATTTGTTTCTTTTGAAGTAAGTCCAGCTAATAGATACACATTGAGAATTTTTTCTAATTTTTCTGTGGTAATCTCTCCTAGTTTATTGTTGCTCGTAAAAGCGAGTTTTTTAAGTTCTTTCCCTTCATAGATATAAGCATCTTTAGATTTGTTTTGAGTATTATATTTTTTATAAAGTAGTTCTGCTGTCTCTTCTATATTTGCAAAAGCATATTTCCACCCTTTTAGGCTTGCTTCTGTAAAGCCTTCAACTATTTTAGGAAATTGTTTAGCAAATTTTTTATTTGTTGCTATAATATCATTGTAAAAATTAAAGCCATAATCTTTTGGCTGGAATATCACAGGTGTGCCACCTAGTTTTTTTAAAACATAGGGTTCATTAGAGATATAAGATGCCATTAAATCAGTTTTACCATTAAGGAGATCTTTTACATCAAATGATGGTTGGAGTATATTAATATCTTTATAATTCACTCCTTGAGAGAAAAGCATAGATAAAATAGAGGTATCAGTTGTTAAATCTATAGTGGACATAAGTTTTTTCCCTACAAAATCATTAACTGTTTTTATATTTGAACTTTTATCAGTAAGTAAAATAAGTGGGGAAGATTGAAAAATAGCAGCTAGAAATATAATATCAGTACTATTGATTACAGCTGTTGGTCTTACTATAGAAAAAGTACTTTTCCATTTTGCAATCTCATCAATCATATTTATCCCATTTTCCCACTCTTTGATAGTAACATCAAGCTCTACATCATTGTAAAAACCTTTCTCTTTTGCCATAATATATCCAGCAAATTGAAATTGGTATTTCCATTGTAATTGCAATGATACTTTCTCATTTGCAATAAGTAAAACAGTGAGAAGATGTAAGGCAATAATAATTTTATTTAACATTTCAAGAGTATAACTGAAACTCAATAAAATATTTATTACATTTGTTGTACAATTATGAAATGAATAAGAAAAAAATATTTTTAACAAATGATGATGGTTGGGATGCAAAAGGTTTAAAAAAACTTATTGAAGTTTTAAGACCGATTGCACACCTTATGATTGTTGCACCTGCAGCAGAAAAATCAGCTTCTGCTCATAGTATGACCCTAACACGACCTATGAAACTTATAGGGGTTGATGATGATTATTATAAGATGGATGATGGGACACCTACTGATTGTGTTTTTATTGGGTTAAATAATTTATATGATACAGAAATTGGGGATAAGCCTGATTTAGTAATAAGTGGCATAAATATTGGTTCAAATATGGGTGAAGATATTACTTATAGTGGAACAGTAGCAGGTGCAAGTGAAGCAGTACTTCAAGGGATACCTGCCATTGCAATAAGTCAAGTTTTTAATGACCTCAATAATGTGAATAAAGATGCATGGGAATATGAATTAGCATGTAGTGTGATTAAAGATATTGCACAAAAAATTTTAGAGGGTAATTTCCCTTTAGGAAAAAGAAAAATTATAAATATTAATATTCCACCTTGTGGTATAGAGGGGTATAAAGGGATAAAAATAACAAATGCAGGGTATAGAGAATATGGAAATGATTCTCATAGATATACAAGCCCAAGAGGTGAAGAAGTTTATTGGATAGGGTTACATCCACTAATATGGCAAAAAGTAGATGGGAAAATGTGTGATTTTGAAGCAATTAAAGATAATTATGTTTCAATAACGCCTGTGCAACTTGATATGACAAGTTACAATGATATAGAAAAATTAAAGGAATGGATACAATGAAAAATAGCTTTTACGATGAGTTATTAGGTGATATAAATAAATTAGTTGGTGATTTAAAAGATGAAAATGAATTGATTAAAATTTTAAAAAAAAGATTAACTAAAAAAGAGTTTCGATATTATAAGTTAAAAGTTGAAAATGCTACAACCAAGGATATGATAAAAGAGTTAAGTGTTGATAATGAGAGATTTGAAGAGATAGAAGCACAAACTATTCATAAACTAAATCAAGAAAAAATTAAACAGGAACTTACTTTATCATGAATTTTTTTAAAGCAATAATTTTCTTTGCTTTTTTGGTAATATTTATTGCAGGTTGTTCAACTAAAATCGAACAAAAACCACATTTAACAAAAGCAAATTTAGAAGAGGTTAACTGGGAAGAGCTTAAGGGCTTTGAAAATGATAATCTTGAACTATCTTTTGAAGTTTTTAAAAAAGCGTGTACAAAATCTAAAAGATATGATACCTTAAAAGAGATATGTAATAAAGCAACTCAATTAGATATAAAAGATTCAAAAGAGTTTTTTACACAATTTTTTACACCATATAAACTTTTGGATGATAACAATGTTGAAGAGGGTTTGATAACAGGATATTATGAACCTATTTTACATGGAAGTTTAATACAAACAGATGTTTATAAATACCCAATATATAAAACACCTACAAATCTACTAACTGTAGATTTTTCCAGTTTATATCCTGAATTAAAAGATTATAGATTACGAGGAAAAATTGTTGGCAATAAAGTAATTCCTTATGATAGTAGAGAAGATATAGAGACACAAAGTCATCTAGAAGCGATTTGTTATGTAGATGATAAAATAGATCTATTTTTTTTACATATTCAAGGGAGTGGAAAAGTGCAACTTGAAGATGGAACAATCATCAATATTGGATATGCGCAACAAAATGGAAGAGGCTACTATCCAATAGGAAGAAAACTTATAGAAGAGGGACATATAGCTAAGGAAGATATGTCACTACAAGCTATTAGAAAATGGCTCAAAGAAAATCCAAAACAGATTGATGCTATACTTAATCTTAATGAGAGTTATATCTTTTTTCATAAAAGTGATAAAACTGCAACAGGAAGTTTAGGTGTTCCTCTTGTTGCAAATAGAAATTTAGCAGTTGATAGGAGTTATATACCATTAGGATTTCCAGTATTTATTGATACAACCAATCCTCTTGATGAAACACCTATTCAGCAGCTTATGGTAGCAGCTGATACGGGTGGAGCAATAAAAGGTGAAATACGTGCAGATTTTTTCTTTGGAAATGGGAAAAAAGCAGAAAAACTTGCAGGTATAATGAAACAAAAGGGAAGTTTGTATATACTTATACCAAATAACATAAAAGAAACAGATGAGAATGATGAAGGATAAAGAGTGCATATAACAAATAAAATTTCTAACTTATTTCATAAATTTGCAACTTATGAATTTCCTAAAACGGTACAAAATATTATAAATATAGGGTATGTAAAGTTTTTGGGATTAGATATGAGAGAGTTTAAAGATCCCAAAAGTTATCGAACTTTAAATAAGCTTTTTACACGAGAATTAAATATACCAAGAGAGGTAGATCATAGTTTAGATAATTTTATAAGTCCAGCAGATAGTTTTGTTACACAATGTGGTCAAATAGAAGATGAAACAGCTCTTCAAATCAAAGGGATGAGTTATAGTGTAAGAGAGTTGCTTACAGATGAAATTTTGTATGATAATTTAGAAAAATTAAAAGAGGGTTCTTATGCAAATTTTTATTTAAGCCCAAAAGATTATCACAGATATCATGCTGTTTATAATTGTCAAATAACAAAGTTAGTTCATGTACCAGGGAAATTGTATCCTGTTAATCTTACATACCTTCACAAACAAGAAAATCTTTTTATTGAAAACGAAAGAGTCGTTTTAGAGTGTAAAATAAACGAGGATAAATTGTTTTATATGGTTTTTGTTGGAGCATTGAACGTTGGAAAAATGGCTTTTACGTTTGAGGAAAAAGTATCTACAAATAGTGATATAATTTATCCAGTAACATATGAGTATGAAGATTTATACGTAAAAAAAGGTGATTGTCTTGGGTATTTTGAGATGGGTTCAACCGTATTGTTATTTTGGGAAAAAGATATGGTTAAATTAAATAATATTATCAATACGGAAGTAAAATTCTCAAATATTATTGCTACAGTAAACTAATAAAAAAAAGGGAGAAATGGTGATGTATAGATTTAAACTAATAATTTTATTTTCACTTACAACTTTTTTATTTTCAAAAGAGTTAATTACACCAATACCTTTGGAAATTGAGTATGATAAAGAAAAAGCTTTTTTAGGGAAAAAACTTTTTTTTGATACAAGATTAAGTGAAGATAATAGTATAAGTTGTGCAAGCTGTCATATACTAGATGAAGGTGGAGATGATAATTTACAATTTTCAGTAGGTATAAATGGACAAATAGGAAATATAAATTCGCCAACAGTTTACAATAGTGTATTTAATATAGCTCAGTTTTGGGATGGAAGAGCTTCAACATTGCAAGAACAAGCACATGGTCCAATTGAAAATCCAATTGAGATGGGGACACAGATAAATAAAGTAATCAAAAAACTTCAAAAAGATACAATTTTAAAAAAAGAGTTCGATGAACTTTATAAAGAGGGAATCTCTGCACATAGTATCACAGATGCAATAGCACATTTTGAAACAGCATTAACTACTCCAAATGCACCTTTTGATAAATATTTAAAAGGAGATGAAAAAGCTATCGATGAAGATGCAAAAGAGGGTTATAAACTTTTTGTGGAATATGGATGTATCTCTTGTCATAATGGCGTGAATATAGGAGGTAATTTATTTCAAAAAGTTGGTTTAGTAAAAGAATTTGAAACGACTGTTAAATCACTAGGAAAATATGATGTTACGGGAAATAAATTTGATATTAATTATTTTAAAGTTCCTACATTAAGAAATATTTCTAAAACTTCACCATATTTTCATGATGGTTCAATCTCTGATTTACAATCTGCAATTAAAGTTATGTTAAAGATTCAACTAGGTGTAGTTGCTTCTTCTAGTGAGATAGATAAAATCGCAAAATTTTTAAAAACACTTGATGGTGAAATTCCAAATATAATACGAAGTAGTAATTAGTATGAAAAAACCGATAATATTTTCGATACTTTTTTTAATTGGATTATTATTTTTAGCATATAACAAATATGATACAAAAGAGAAAATAACTAACTATTTTTATGTTAGTGAAAAACTTGGAAAAATTTATGCTCTTAATAATAATTTAGACCTTTTTAAAAGTAATATTTTACATTATAATAATTATGATCATATTGAAAAAGATATAAAAGATATAAAGAAAAACTTTTCTTTTATATCTTCAAATAATTCTATTCAAGATACTAATTTTAAAATAACTTTAGAAAAATTACAAAAAGATTTTGAGAAAAAGATATTTATTATTCAAAAAATAAAGTCTTATAATGCAATATTAAATAACTCTTTTCGATATATTCAAAAACTAAAATATAAGATAGAATCAAGAGAGTTAATAGAGCTGTATTTCACTATCTCAATTTTAGATAAAAATGAAAATATCAATTACTCTGAATATTTAAATAAAATAGATACAATAAAAACTAAAAATCGTTCTGAAAAAATCTTCTTATCCCATGCAAAAATATTATTTAATTATTTTAAAAGTATGTCATTAATACTTGAAGAAGATACAGAGTTACAGATATTAGATAAGTTGCAAAATCTAATGGATGAATATGATAGTTTATCTCATGAAAATATAAATAAAGCATATATTTTAGTAGTAACATTATTTATTTTACTGATTCTTTCTGTTTTTTTATACTTGTATGATGCCTATAAAATATATACTAAACAAAAAGATTTAAAAAAGTTCAGAAACACTATCGAAAACAGTGATAATATAATAATCACAACAGATAAATATGAAAATATAAAGTTTGTAAATAGAGCATTTACCCAAAATTATGGTTATACAACTGATGAGGTAGAAGGGAAAAAACCTTCTATATTACAATCAGGTGAACAGGATGATAAGTTTTACAAAGAACTTCATGATACTATTCATAATGGTAAGAAATGGGTGGGTGCATTTATCAATCTTAATAAATCAGGTGAAAAACAATATGAGAAAGCTTCTATAACACCTATTTTTGATGATAATGGAGATATAGAAGAGTTTGTAGCTATTAAATTAAATATTACAAAAGAGATAGAAACACAACAAGCTTTACGAGAAAATGAACAAATGATGATGCAACAGTCAAAAATGGCAAGTATGGGAGAGATGCTTTCAAATATTGCACATCAATGGAGACAGCCATTATCAATTATCTCCACAGTTGCTAGTGGGGTTAAGGCAAAAAAACAATTTTCTACTCTTAGTGATGAAGAACTTATAAAATATATGGATGATATAGGAAATTCAGTACAATTTTTATCAAAAACGATTGATGATTTTAGAGATTTTTTTAAACCAGATAAACAAAAAGTTGAATTTAGTGCTATAAGTGTTGTTGATAGAAGTTTAAAAATTTTAGAAGCAAGTTTTAAAAATAATAATATTGAGATAATTAAAAAAGTTCAAGATGTAAAACTCATTCAATTAGATGGAGAATTGATGCAGGTTTTAATTAATGTATTAAACAATGCAAAAGATATTCTTAAAGAAAATGAGATAGAAAACAGAGTAATAGAGATACAAGTATACCAAAAAAACAATAGAGCTATTTTTACGATTCATGATAATGCTGGAGGAGTTCCAACAAATATTGAAGAACATATATTTGAACCATATTTTACAACGAAACAAAAGTCTCAAGGTACAGGGATAGGGCTTTATATGTCTCATCAAATTATCACAAAACATATGGAAGGTTTTATTAGTGTTGAAAATACACCAATAACCTATAAAAATAAAGAGTATATTGGTGCAAAATTTATTTTAGATATACCGTTAAAATAATTTAAATAATAGTTTGGTGCAAAATAGAACATTTGGAAAGTGTTGGAGGATTCTCAAGTTTAGCATGAGAAAAAATATCATCAAAACTATATATTAAACTATCATAAATATATACATATATTTCATCTCCAATCTCTAAAAAAGTAGTTTCTCCAAATTTAGTATAACTTGTAGCCCCAATACTTATTATCAAACCTTCTGGATAGTTGCATTGTTTTATGTAGCTATTTAAATCTTCAAGTGGACCTTCCTCTTTTTGGGTATTTAATTTATTGATAATCCAATCTTTTAATTGTGTATAAAAATAGTTATATGTTTCCACAGCACTATCTTCACCATAAGGATAAACTATACCATCTCTTTTGAGAAAAGAAGCTATGTGATAACTTCCCATAACTCCACCTTTTTCAAATCTATCTATAGGAATTATTTGAGATGAGATACCTTTTGTTTCTTTTCCCCAGTTTTTTTTCTCACTTATCTTTTTAGCACCTTCTTTTCTTATACTACAATCATTATAAGCTGTAAAAAAATTTGGGATAATATCTTTTACTTGATTGTTTTCATAAATTATTTCACATATAAGTGCAACTTCAGGTTCCATTTGAAGATTTCCATCTTCAGTTCTTGGGTGTCTAATATGTTCACTTGAAAGGGGATAAGTTCCTAAAAAAGACTTATTAAGAGGCAAATAAAAAGGGAATATTCCTTTTGGTGCTTTTTGATCTTCTACTTTTACATTGGTGAAATCACTAGCTTCTCCTGCTTGTTCTAAGTGGTGTGCAAAATTTCCTGCTATTCCAAAACCTATATATTTTTTTAAATGTTGTTTACTCATATACTCTTCTTCTTAAGTTATTTTTTTTGATTGTAACATAACTTGTTTTATGCTAGTATATCACAAATAAAAAAAAGGATATAAAGTGTCAACAACAACACAAATAGAAACAATCGAATTATCTGGAACAAAAAAAGGTGTAATCAGTATTGTAAATATTACAGAACCTTATGGTGTGGGAACAGATGCAGTTACAAGTATTGGTATTGCTTTAGTTGGTGATGATGTTGAGTGGAAAGTTCATATTCCTAAAGAAAACTTAGATGCAGTAATAGAGGCATTAAAAAAAGCAAAATAGTAAAAGAATTATATGTCATACAAAAAAGTAAAACTAAATCATATCGCTAGAAAAGCGTTAGAGTTTGGACATACCTATAGTTATCCAATATTTTATAACGAGAGTAAAGATATCTTTAAAACTCTTATTGAAAAAGATTCAAGTTTTGTGCAAAAAACACAAGAAAAAATTGAGAAATTGAAACTTAGAGATTTATATGTATTAACGAAGGATCACCCTCTTTATGAAAGAGATACACAAGGCTATATCGCGAAAATTATTAGTGATATTACTGTATCAACTATATTAAAGTCTGAAATAATTCACGATATGGCAACAGACACCATCAACGAGCTTTTTTCTGGTGAAGTAAGTAAAGCTAAAATTGATAGAGCAGATGAGTTGGTAAATGATACTATTCAGTTGATACTTAATGATGACTTAGCAGCACGAGCTATGTTGGGTGTAACTTCCTATGATTATTATACCTATACTCATTGTGTGAATGTATCTATTTACGCTTTGGGATTTGGTGCTTATTTAAAACTAGATCAAAAGAAACTCAATATCTTAGGTCGTGCTGGTATTTTACATGATTTGGGTAAGGAGAGAATTCCAAATGATATTGTCAATAAGAATGGAAGACTTACTGATGATGAATTTAAAATAATGAAAAATCATCCCACATATGCTGTAGATATTTTAAGAGAGCTTGGGGAAACAAATCAACTTATTTTAGATACTATAGAACAACATCATGAAAAACTAGATGGTTCTGGATACCCAAAAGGACTTAAAGCGAATGAGATATATATTTTATCTCAAATTATTACAATAGCAGATATTTTTGATGCTTTAACTACAAGAAGGTCTTATAAAGATGCTCTAACAACTTTTGAAGCACTTTCAATTATGAGAAATAAGATGACGGCTGAATTAAATGAACACTTGGTAGCAGAATTTACGATATTTATGAGGGATAGAAAAGATAGAATTGGTAAAAATAAGTAGGATAATTTCCAAAAAGCTTATTCATATTACATTAATCTTAATATGATAGTATTATAACTTAAAATTAAAACAAGGGTGGTGGATGAAAAATATTTTATTAATGTTACTTTTCATAACTTCGTTATTTTCAGATGATGGATTTCTCGAACCAGACAAAGCTTTTCAAACAACAATTACAAAAAATGATAATGGGGTAGAGTTTAAAATAGTTTTAGATAAAACAATCTATTTGTATGATGAGTTTTTAAAAGTTTCAATCAAAGAACCAAAACTAATAGATATAACAAAAGAACTCTCTATTGCTAAACCAGTGGAGTATGACGGTTTTCAAGTACATTTTCATGAAGTTGTTATTCAAGTACCACAAAGTTTAATAGATGCAAAAATTGGTGCTGGAAATAATTATACTTTAGAGCTAGGATACCAAGGGTGTTCAAAAATGGGTTTATGTTATTCCCCTATGTCAAAAGAGTATAAATATGATATTACAATGGCAGTTACATCAAAAGAAACTTTATCTAAGGAAGTTATAACAACTGCAAATAAACCTGTAAATGAAACAGATGCTATTGCCCAAACTTTAAAAAATGGGAGTATTCTTTTAATACTTGCTACATTTTTTGGATTTGGATTATTGCTTGCTTTAACACCATGTATATTTCCTATGATTCCTATATTGTCTGGTATTATTGTAAAAGAGTCAAATAAAGCAGATGGGAAGATGTCTGCTGGTCGTGGATTTTTCCTTTCACTTGTGTATGTTCTTTCTATGGCTCTTGCATACACAATTGCAGGTGTGTTAGCAGGAGTATTTGGTGCGAATATTCAAGCGATGCTTCAAAACCCATATGTAATAGTTGCATTTGTTGGTATTTTTATAGCATTGGCTTTTTCAATGTTTGGATACTATGAGATAGGACTTCCAGCTTCTTGGCAAACAAAATTAAATAAAACAAGTGATGAGAGTAGCAAAAAAGGTGGTCTTGTTGGTATTGCAATTATGGGATTTATTTCAGCACTTATTGTTGGACCTTGTGTTGCACCACCACTTGCAGGAGCATTAGTTTATATAGGTCAAACAGGTGATGCAGTATTGGGCGGACTTGCTTTATTTGTGATGAGTTTAGGTATGGGTATGCCACTTCTAGCTATTGGAATTGGGGCTGGTAAATATATGCCAAAACCAGGTGGATGGATGACAACTGTATCAAAAGTATTTGGTGTAGTAATGTTAGGGGTTGCTATTTGGATGCTTGATAGAATTGTACCATTTGTAGTTACAACAATACTTATTATGATACTTGCTATGGGAAGTGCATTTTATTTAATCAAAAATGGAAATAAATTTGGAAAAGTAGTAGCTGTTATTTTGATGTTAGCTTCATCATATTTTTTAATGCAAACAATGACTGCAAAAGAAGATAAGCTTCACTATACTTATGTAAAAACTGTTGAAGAGTTTGACAAAGTGGTAACACATTCTAAAAAACCTGTTATGATTGATTTTTGGGCGACATGGTGTGTAAGTTGTAAGGAGCTTGATAATATCACTTTTAAAGATCCAGTTGTACGAGAAGAGCTTAAAAACTATCTTTTAGTAAAAGTTGATGTGACAAAAAATACAGATGATGATAAAGCATTGATGAAAAAGTTTAATCTTTTTGGACCGCCTGCACTTATTTTTTATGAAGATGGTGAAGAAAACAAAAACAAAAGAATCATTGGTTTTAAAAATGCTGAAGATTTCTTAAAAATAGTAAAATAAGTTAGAATGGATTTAATTTCTTATATAGATAGAGGAGGGGTAATAGTATATATTTTGATAATTATGAATATTATTGGATTTACTATTATGCTTTGGAAATCTTTTGTTTTTTTTATAGCCAATATGAATATAAATCAAATTGCACAAGATATAATATCAAGTTTACGACTTACAAAAGAATATGAGATAGCTCAAGTTCAAGCAACAGTTGCTCTTCGTGTAAAAAAATTAGAAACAGGACTAAATACAGTAAAACTTGTAGCTTCACTATCTCCTCTTATTGGACTTTTAGGAACTGTTGTTGGTATTTTAAATGCTTTTGATAGTATAAGTCATCTAGGACTTGGTGATCCAACAGTTTTTTCAAGTGGAATTAGTATTGCTCTTATTACGACTGTGGCAGGTCTTCTTGTATCTATTCCTCATTATATAGGATACAACTATTTTATAGGTAGCTTAGATAGTATGGAGATAAAACTAGAAAAGATAATTCTTGATAAGATAGACTAAGAGATTATGAGATATAAAAAAAGAGAGATTCTTACCCCTGATTTAACACCATTAATAGATATAGTTTTTATACTTTTAATCTTTTTTATTGTAAGTTCTGTCTTTAAAAAAGAGGAGTTAGCACTAAACTTATCACTTCCTAGTTCAAGTGCTAAAGAGTTAGAGATAGAGATAAAACAATTAAATATAGAACTTTCTCCTACTTCTTTAGCATACTTAGGAAAACAGATTGATTTTGCACAATTAGATATACAACTAGCAAATGTCACAAAAAAAGATATGCCTGTGATTTTGCGAATAGATAAAGAGGTAAAATATAATAGACTTATTAAAGTTTTAGATGCTCTTCAAAAATACTCTTTAAATAACCTAGCTTTAGTGACACAAGAGAATTAGGTAAAAGCTTTTACAATATTTTCAAGTGAGATTTTAAGCTCATCAAATGGCAAAGCAACATTTATTCTAAAACATTTCTCTCCCTCTTTTTCTGAAAAACTTTTCCCATCGTTGAGAAGTACTTTTGCTTCATTTGTAAGTTTTGTAAAGATTTGCTTATGGGAGAATTCAAACTTTGAAAAATCAAGCCAAATAAGATAAGTAGCTTCATTATGAATGACCATAAGTTTTGGTAAATGAAGGTTAAAATATTGATAAGTAAAAGTACAATTTTTTTCTAGATAACTGCTAAGTTGTTGAATATAAACTAACCCTTTTTTACTGTAGGCACTTTTAATTGCAATTGGTGCAAAGATATTGAGCTCATCTATATATCTCTTTTTTATCTCCTTATGGAGTAGAGTATTTATAGATTCATTTTTACAAAGTGTATAGGCTATTTTTATCCCTGCAAGATTAAATGATTTTGTTGGGGAGTTTAATACAACACAATTATTTTCACACCCTTTTATATCTAATATAGAATGAAAAGAGGTAAAACAAATATCACTGTGAATCTCATCGCTTATGATGATTATATTATTTGTTTGACAAATTTTTGAAAGTTTTTGTAACTCTTTTTTATTCCATGCACGACCTATAGGATTATGTGGATTACAAAGTATCAGTAGTTTTGTTTTTTTTGATATTTTTTTTTGTAAATCATTAAAATCCATCTTATATTTATCATTTGCTTTTTTTAACTTATTTTCTATAAGTATTCGGTTATTAAGTTTCACAATATCATAAAATGGAGGATATACAGGAGTTTGAATAATCACTTCATCATCTTCATCACTTAAAGCAGAGATACAACAAGCTAGAGAGCTTAAAACACTTGGCATAAGATGAATATGTTTTTTTTCTATCTGTAGTTTATACTTTTCTTTTTGCCAAAAGATAATAGAATCAAATACTGCTTTGTCAATATGTGGATAACCCATAACTTGAGTTTGCAATACTTTTTCTAAATCATGTAAAATAAACTTAGGTACTTCAAAATCCATATCAGCAATCCACATAGGCTTTGTATCTTTAGATACTTGAAACCTTTTTTCAATGGCATCGTATTTTATGCAGTTTGTCTCTTGTCTATTTATATGCTTATCAAAATTATTCATTATTTTTTCTTCCAAATACTACATAAACTAAAAGTGTGTTGATATTTTCTACAATGTTCTTGTATCACAAATTCTACTTCAAAAGGTTTTTCTAGTACTGTAAAATTTTCTAATAATATTTTATTAAGAGTATCTTGCGAGTATATTGGAGTATTATTTTTTATTTTTCCACCTAGCCACTCTTTTTTACCCACATATTCTTCACTCCAAGTAAAAGGAGAAGCTATGATTAATATTCCATCTGAATTGAGTTTTGAAGTGATATCATCTAAGAACTTTCTACTATCATATAATCTATCCAATAAATTTATAGCTACAATCATATCGTAAGAATGAAAGTTTGGTTTTAAATTACAAGCATCACCTTGCCAAAATTCTAACCCTTTCATATCAAGTGTTTCAAGTTCTAAATCTTTTAAAGTAATAGTTTTATCTTTTGTAATATCCCCTTCAACTTTTTGTTTATAATTAATATGTTTTTTTTCTTGTAAATCAATAGCAACTTTGATAAATCTAGCTGAAAAATCTATTCCAGTGACACTTGGAAAATATCTTTTAAGTTCAAAACAACATCGACCTACACTACATCCTAAATCTAAAACTTTTTTTGTGCTTTCAGTACTATATTTTTTTGCAATGTTTGCAATTATTTTTGGGAAGTTTTTTACCCCTAAATATTCATCTCCATAATGAAACTCACAATATTGAGCTACTATCTCATCACTTTCATAATACTCAACCTCTTCATTGATATTTTGAGTTGTATGAATATATCTAAATCCAGCATGTTGATAGAAATGTTTTCTAAAAGCATATCGTGCACTTTTAAGTATCTCATTTCCTTTACTTGCCCACGAACCACCTTTGATAAGATTGTGTTTTCCATCAAAAGTTGGAACAGAAAAATCATCATAAATTGGGTGTACTTTAAATCCATCAAAGCTATAAATTGGTGTACTACTCCATTGCCATACATTTCCAACTACATCATAAAAATCACCATGTTTAAATATATCAATTGGAGTTGAAGAGGAATATTGATGATTAATGTTCGCACTATTTAGAACTTCATTGGGAAGATTACAAACCTCTCTTAATCTATAATATTGGGCTTCAGTTGGTAGGGTAATATTTTTTGATAACTTTTCACTTTTGTATTTACAAAAAGCTTCTGCTTCAAAACAGTTTACTTCAACAGGCCAATTAAGTGGCATAGGTATAATTTTTGTTAATGCTCTATATTTATAGCCTGTTTTATCTTTCACCCAAAAAGGTGGATGGGTGATGTTATTTTTATCTTTCCATTCTAAAGCTTCTTTTGACCAAAATCTATCAGTAGTGTAACCATTGTTATTTACAAATTCTAAATATTCACTATTAGATACTAGATATTTTGATGCTTCAAAATCTTCTACATTTATAATATTTTTTCCATACTCATTATCCCAACCATAAAAATCATTACTTTTATGTGATTTTCCTAAAATAACAGTATCTCCAGATACTCCTAAGAGTTCATTTATTGGTGCAATATCACTATTTTCAAATATTTTGAAGTAAGAAGAATCTTTAACAAATTTTATATCAAGTTGTCTATGTAACACAGATGATGTTTCAAAATGGATATTTTCATGTTCAATTGCCATAAGCACAATCCACATAGGACTTTCCCAAGTTATAGGAAGTGTGAAGTTTACTGTTTGTATATATTCCACGATACTATTTTTTACTTTTTCTCTATATTCTTTTGTTTTTGCTACAGTTGGGAATTGTATATTTTGTAAATCATCCCAACTCATCTCATCGACCCCTATGGCAAAAATAGATTCTAATTCAGGGTCAATTCGTTTTGATATTTGTTGTGCTAAAATAAGTTTATTGATATAAAAAACAGCAGTATGTCCAAAATAAAAAATAAGTTTATGTCTTAAAGGATCTGGTTGTTCATAAAAGACACTTTCATCTATAAATATGTCAAATACTTTTTCAAAACTCTCAAATGTTTCTAGAAAATATTGTGTTATCTCTTCTCTTTTTTCCTCTATACTATTTCCATTTAATGCTATATTTCTTTGTCTCACAAGTTACCTTAGTTTTTGTTTCATTTTATTCTACCAAAAGATTGATTTGATACAATATAAATTAAAATTAGTTAATAAATCTTAAGGAAAAATAATGGCAACAGCAACAGCAAGACACATATTAGTAGCAGATGAGATAGTTTGTAATGAACTTAAAAAGAAAATAGAAGCAGGTGAAACAACTTTTGAAAAAGCTGCAAAAGAGTACTCTCAATGTCCATCAGGACAAGAGGGTGGAGACTTAGGAACTTTCCCAAGGGGTGCGATGGTTCCTGAGTTCGACAAAGTAGTATTTGAAGAGGAAGTAGGGGTTGTTCATGGACCAGTTCAAACACAATTTGGATGGCACTTATTAGAAACTACTTCTAGAGAAGACTAGGAGATAATATATGGCAAAAGTAAAAGAACATAGCTTTGACATCTCTGCAAAACTTGATATGCAAGAGATGAAAAATGCAGTAATTCAAGCACAAAAAGAGGTTGATAATCGTTATGACTTCAAAGGTATCACAAAAGAGGTAGACTTAAATGAAGGTGCAAAAACATTAACACTTATTAGTGCAAGTGATAATAAAATAGATGCCATGAAAGATATAATGATCTCTAAAATGAACAAACGAGGGGTTTCCATAAACTCAATAGAGGAACTAAAAGCTGAAGATTCAAGTGGAAATAATCGTAAATTTACCTATAAAATCATTGATAGTATTGAAGCAGATGAAGCAAGAAGAATACAAAAAGAGATTAAAGATTTAAAACTTAAAGTAACAGCTGCTAATCAAGGTGATGAGATACGAGTAAGTGGAAAAAATCTAGATGATTTACAAAAAGTTATCGCACATCTTAAATCTTTAGAGGATTTAAAAGCTCCATTAACTTTTGATAATTTTAGATAAATAAATTGTAGTAAAACTACAATTTATTTGCGAGTCTCACATCTCTTCGTCGTTTCCCATCTTCAAATCGTCTTTTACACTCTTGCGATTGTGGATTTAAAGGTGGCACGGATGTTGGTTTTTTATCATCACCCAAAGCGACCATAGTAAAATAACATGTGTGAGTATGCGTCGCAACTTGTTTTTGAATATTTTCAGAAACTACTTTTATTCCTATCTCCATAGAAGTATTCCCAGTATAATTTACATGTGCAAAAAATGTTACAAAATCTCCCACAAAAATAGGGTACTTGAAAAGTACTTTATCAACTGACAGTGTTACAACATAATTTCCACAATATCTTGTAGCACAAGCATAGGCTATTTGGTCAAGATATTTTAAAAGCTCTCCACCATGAACATGTCCTGTAAAGTTAGCTTTATCTGGGGTCATTAAAACACTCATTTGCATTGATCTTATGTCTGTATTTAAAACATTACTTTCCATTTTATCTCCAAAATTTAATATAATTAAATCTTATCATTATTGTATAGTATTAGTATAGCATTCAATAATAATTTAATTTAATAATTCTTTATATTCATTTTCAGTTAAGGTTGTTACACCTAAACTCACTGCTTTGTCATATTTACTTCCCGCGTCTTCTCCATAAATTACAAAGTCAGTTTTCTTAGAAACACTTCCAGATACTTTTGCACCTAAATTTTCTAATTGATCCTTAATAATTCCACGACTTACACTCATAGTTCCAGTAAGTACTACAGTTTTATCTTTAAATGAATTTTCTACGATGATTTTTTTTTCTTGTATGGTTGGTTGGACAATATCAAAAAGTTTTTCCATAATAGTTCTATTGACTCGTATAAATTCAAGTAAACTATTTGCCATTTGTTCTCCAAAACCATCTAGTTGTTCTAACTGTTCAAATGTAACATTTAAAATATCTAAACCAAATTCTAGTGCTATTTGTTTACTAGCAACTTCCCCTATATGTTCAATTCCAAGTGCATTAATAACTCTATGAAGATCACTTCTTTTTGTAGCTTCAATAGCATTGAGAAGATTGTTTATTTTCTTCTCTTTAAAACTTTCCAGTCCATCTAAATCTGCATATTTTAAACTATACAAATCAAGTACATCTTTTATCTTTTCTTTAGTTACAAGAAGTTCTACTATTTTATTTCCAAGTCCATCAATATTCATACAGCTTTTACTTGCAAAATAGATGATACTATTTACAACACGACTCGGACAATCAAGATTTTGACATTTGATAAGTATATCTTCAACTAAGAGTTCACTATTACATTTTGGACAGTTTGTAGGGGGTGTTATATTTTGTTCTGTTCCATCTCTTCTATCAACTAAAACTTTTGTAATTTTTGGGATGATATCTCCACTTTTTATGATAATGACCGTATCGCCTATTTTTAAATCAAGTCTTTCTATCTCATCAAAGTTATGTAAAGTTGCACGACTAACTGTCGAACCATCAATAAGTGTAGGAACTACATCTGCCACAGGGGTAATAGCTCCCGTTCTTCCCACTTGTAAAATAATATCTTTTACTTTTGTAGTTTTTTCAACTGCTGGGAACTTATAGGCACAAGACCATCTTGGGAATTTTACTGTATAGCCTAAGTCACTTTGTGCTTCAAGAGAATCAATTTTGATTACCATTCCATCAAGACCCATTGAGATAGTTTCTCTTTGTTTGATAATCTCATGATACAATTCCTCAATCTCTTCAACTGTAGTACAAATCTTTTGAATAGGTGGTTTTTCAAATCTAAAAGAGTGAATGAAGTTCATCACTTCACTACTTTTGTTAAATTCTAAAGAGTTCTGTCCCACACCCCAAACATTGAAAAATAGTTTTCTTTTTGCTGTGATACTTGAATCAAGTTGTCTCAAACTTCCTGCAGCCGCATTTCTAGGGTTTGCAAAAGTTGGCTCACCATTTGCCAGTCTTTCTTGATTTATTTTAAGAAAATCTTCTTTTTTTATAACAACTTCACCCCTTATTTCGATTAATCCATCATAAGGTATAGTTAAAGGTACAGATTGGATTGTTTTTACATTTACTGTTACATCTTCCCCAATAGTTCCATCACCTCTTGTAATAGCTTGTTTTAAAATACCATTTTCATAAATGATATTTAAACTCGCCCCATCAAATTTTGGTTCACAAACAAATTGCATAGAATCTCTATCAACTACTTTACTAGCACGTTTTATCCAGTCTTCTAACTCAGTAGTATTAAAAATATCCTCTTGAGACCACATACGACTTAAATGCTTTGCTTTTACAAACCCCTCTGAAACAATTCCACCAACTCTTTGAGTAGGGGAATTTGGATCTATTAAAGTAGGATTTGACTCTTCAAAACCTAAAACTTCACGATTGAGTTTATCATACTCCTCATCACTTGCAATTGGGTTATCATCCACATAATATGCTTTTGACCATGTTTTTAAAATCTCTACTTTTTCTTTATATTGTTGTTGTGTCATTAATTTCTCATTAGTTTATAGTATTAGTAATGTATTTTATCAAATGATTGATTTAGTTTGTATTTTGTTAAGTTGTTTTTATTTTATCTTCTTGTTTTATACTTTAAATGTAGTGTATCTTATTTTTTTCATGAAGTTTGTTATAGTACTTCAAAGTTAACTCACTCAATATTCTGTTTTTGACGAGTTTGTAACTCATCAAAATTTGAAGCTGTAAAAAGCTCTGTAAACCAGATACTATCTCTTGCATGGACAATAGTAATTTTAGAATCATTCTCTTTTGCTAACAAAAAAGCTCTTTGTAGAATAGAGTACTATCATTGTCTAAATGATAATCTTTATACTAAACCTTGCTCGATCATAGCATCTGCTACTCTTCTAAATCCAGCGATATTTGCGCCTAAAACTAAGTTTGTTGGCTCACCGAACTCTGCAGCTGTTGTACTAGCAGTTACAAAAATATTTTTCATGATTTGAGCTAGTTTAGCATCAACTTCTTCAAAAGTCCAGTTTACCATAGACGCATTTTGTGCCATCTCTAATTGACTTGTAGAAACACCACCTGCATTTGCAGCTTTTCCTGGACCATAACAGATTTTAGCATCTACAAAAAGATCAACAGCATCTGCAGTTGATGGCATATTTGCACCCTCACTTATACACATACAACCATTATCTAAAAGAGTTTTTGCATCTTGAAGATTTAATTCATTTTGCGTAGCACTTGGAAATGCTGCATAACAAGGAACAGTATAAACACCATTTGAACCTTCAGGATACTCTTCAATTGGAGTATATTTTGCAGTTGGTTTTCTTTTTGCATATTCTGTAAGTCTCTCTCTGTTTGACTCTTTTAATTCTTTTAAAAGCTCAAGATCAATACCCTCTTCATCATAAATCATACCATTTGAATCACTACAAGTAACAGGGATAGCTCCAAGATGATAAAGTTTTTCAATAGTATAAATAGATACATTTCCAGATCCAGATACTACACATCTTTTACCTTCTAAAGTTTCTCCTCTATCCTCTACCATATATTTAGCAAAATAAACAGCTCCATATCCTGTAGCTTCTGTTCTTACAAGTGATCCACCCCATTTTAAAGATTTACCTGTAAGTACACCTTCATATTTGTTTGCAAGTTTTTTGTACATACCAAACATATATCCAATCTCTCTAGCACCCACACCGATATCTCCAGCTGGTACATCTGTATTTGCACCTATATGTCTATAAAGTTCACTCATAAAAGCTTGACAAAATCTCATCACTTCATTGTCTGATTTACCTTTTGGATTGAAATCACTTCCACCTTTTCCACCACCAATTTGAAGACCAGTTAAAGAGTTCTTAAAGATTTGTTCAAACCCTAAAAACTTAATAATACCAGCATTTACACTTGGATGAAATCTAAGTCCACCTTTATATGGTCCCAAGGCTGAGTTAAACTCTACTCTATAACCTTTATTTACTTGAATCTCTCCATTGTCATCTACCCAGTTGATTCTAAAAAGTATTTGTCTTTCAGGTTCAACTATTCTTTCAATAATTTTGTGTTCTGCATATTTTGGGTATTTTTCCATCAGCGGTCTTAATGACTCTAAAACCTCTTCAGCTGCTTGATAAAACTCTTTTTGGTAAGGGCTTGATCTTTTTAAGTATTCAAAAATATCTTTTACATATGGCATATTTTTTCCTTCATTTAAAATAAGGATTTATGATACTACAAAAAAGCTTTAAAATAGTGTAAAATGACAAAATTGTAGTATTTATATTTTAACTTAAAGCTAAATATATTTTAAAATAAACCATAAAAAACTCACAAAATATTCTCCAAAAAACTTCTAAAGTTATAAAAGCTAAAAATATATAGAGTCTATATTTTGCATTGTTTATCTCTAGTTTATTTTTCTTAAAATAGTAATAAATAACAAAAGGTACAATAATAGCACCTGTTATGTAAACAAAACCAATTATATAGGGTGTGATTAAAAAGTTAAAGTTAAAAAAATCATTCAATTAAAATCCTGTAATCATAAAATCAATAGCATTTAATATTTCAGCTCTTTTATTTTCTAGTGAACAAACTTTTTTAGTTAAAATACTTTTAGGAACACCAACAATTTCAGTGGTGGACATGATAACTTTTTGATTTTCTATCTCAAAAATAGGATTAAGGTTTGAGATTGGTTTTATATCAGTAACCAAGGGAATTACCACACAGGAAGCTAGATTGTTAAGTATATTATGTTGTACGGTTAAAAAATATGGAATCTGGATATTGGTATCATTATTCATGTTGTTAAATACTTCAAATTGATTCATTAAAATCTTCTCAAGCTATCACCAAAAAGTCCACGCTTTTGAATGGTATCATTATAAATCTCTATTGCTTCTTTATTATCTTTTTCCCAATTTTCTTGCTCTTTTTTTCTTAATTCATTTTCTAAAACTTTTTCTAGACTTGAAGAAAGATTGATTTTGCATTCTTTTGCTTTTTGTAAAAGGTCTGAATTTATACTGAGATTAGTATTTTTCTTTTTTGCACTTTTATTATATATCATTGTCATAGTGTATCCTGTATATGTATAATTAACACGCATTGTAACATAGAATTAGTTAAACAATTAATTAAATAAAATTTTAGTTACTAAATAGTAGGTTCTTCAAATTTCTACTTTGATCAATGGCTTCAAACTCTTCAACATTTTCAAGTCGTTTCATAAATCTAAAACTAGGTGCAAACTCTTGAAAAATATTGATTATAAAATTTTCATCTAAATGTGGAGCATTTAAACAAGCCATCACTATACAATCATCACTTGCAAACTGATGAAGTTTTTTGATTATTTTTTGATAATCTTTTGTTGCTTCAAAACTTCCTCTTTGAAAAGTTGGTGGATCTATAATGATAATATCAAAAGGTCCATCTCTTTTAATTCTGCCAAATGATTTTAATATATTATGTGGATAAAATTTTACATTGAAAGTATCTAGATTATTTAAGTGATGATTTATTCTTCCTATGTTTAAAGCACCTTTTGCCATATCCATATTCACGACACTTTTTGCTTCCCCTTTAAGTGCTACTAAACTAAAACCACAAGTGTATGAAAAAAGGTTTAAGACTGATTTGTCTTTTGCTATAGATTGTATATAAGTTCTTCCATTTTTCATATCAGGGAAATAACCACTATTTTGATTTGATTGGAGATTGAGTTTAAATTTAAGTTGATTTTCGTAAGCTATATTCTCATCTTTGAGTGTTCCAACTATTACTTCTGTGATTGTTTTTTCTATGTAGCGTCTTTGTAAAATAATGGTAGAGTGTCTTGTGTTTTGTATAAAACTTGTAAGCATATCTAAAAGCTCATTTTCTTGTTCTACGGCAACTTCTTCATAAAATGCTACACTTAAAATATCATCAATAGAATCAATAGTTAAAAATTTCCAATCCACAAAAACTGCACCTCTTCCGTGGAAAATTCTTTTGAATTGGCTAGTTAGATTTGAACTATTTTTTTCTAATATCTCTTGTACAATATTCATTAACAAATCTCTTGAACTCTGCCTACATCACCATTAGTTAGTCGTACTTTTATACCGTGTGGATGTGTTGGTGAATTTGTCAAGATATCTTTGACAACACCGCTAGTTAATTTTCCACTTCTTTGGTCTTGTTTTAAGACAATATTTACTTTTAAACCTTGTTTGATATTAATTCTTTTTTTTCCGTCCATATTAAAATCCTCTATTTTTATGAGATTATATCTATTGTTTGCTATAATCTTACAAATAGAATTTTGGAGAAGAGATGAGTTATAGTGAGATATTTATTATGGGTTGGAACCTTAATGCTTTGATGTTTGTTGTTAATCTTGTTTTGGCATTGAATGTTATAAAATCAAATGATCCAGTTGAAGTTTCACGAGCACACGAAAAACTAGGACAATTAAAAGAAGAGATTGATAAGTATTATCCTAATAGAGGATTAGAAACAATAGGTAGTTATATAATCCCTTTTACCGCTTTTTATAGAGTCTCTTTTCGGCTATATGAGATGAATATGTTTTTTAAAGCAAATCAAACAGCTAGTATGTTTGACTTTATGATTTATAGATATGAAAAAGATATTCAAGTAGCTAAAACCGAATAGTAACTTTTATATTATAAAATTACAATAAATATTGATAAAGGTTAAAAATGGAATTAAAATCACTATATGTATCACCTCAAGAGATAGAGGCAGGTGCGGTAGCTATATCTTTCGGGTTTATGGCACTTTTGAAAAGAAAATATGAAAAAGTTGCATTCTTTAGACCAATAGTATCACAAGTTCCAAACAATGATATAGACCTTATTGTCAATAATTTTAAATTGCAAATGGATAAAAAAGATTGTTATGGAGTAGATATACAAAGAGCGAAAGAGTTAATATCTGCAAATAAGATAGATAAACTGTATGAGATACTTATAAAAAAATATGAAAATCTTAAAGCAAATTATGATTTTGTATTGATACAAGGTGTTAGTGAAGATAGCTTATCTATGATTGCTGATTTTGATATCAATTTAGAGTTAGCAAAAAACTTTGATACAAGTTTTATTGCAGTTTTAAATGGAAAAGATAAAAGTCATATACAACTATTAGAAGATATTTCAATGGAAGCTTCAAATATTAAACATAGTGGGTGTATCCATTTTGCTACTTTTATAAATCGTGCAAAAAAAGAGTATATAGAAGATATTGAAAATAGTAAAAAAGATTATTTATTATACTGCATAGAAGAGGTTCAAGAACTATCTGCATTAACTATTTGGGATATACAAAATAAACTTGACGCTAAAGTTATTTTTGAAATGCCAGAGTATCTTCATAGAACTATAGACCACATAAAAGTAGCAGCTATGAGTTTTGATAACTATATTAAATATATCCAACCAAATGATCTGATAATTGTACCCGCAGATAGAAGTGATATAGTTGTGGGTTCCATTGCAGCAGTTCATTCTAAAACAATACCAAGTATAAGTTGTATACTTTTAACTGGTGATATGAAACTAAAAAAACCAATCAAAGAACTCTTAAAAGGTTTTAATGAACATATACCAATCTTAAAAGTGGAAGAAAATACTTTTGAAATAGCTAAAAAAGTATCAGATATAAAAGCTATAATTAAAGCAGATAATAAAAGAAAAACTTCTATTATTGAGGGACTTTTTAACTCTTCTGTGGATATAGATATTATTGAAAAACACTTATTATCTCAGACAAATCACATAATAACACCTTTGATGTTTGAATACTCTTTATTAAAAAGAGCAAGAGAAAATAAACAAACTATTGTATTACCAGAATCTAAAGATGAAAGAATTTTAAAAGCGACACAAATTCTTCTTAATTCTGAAGTAGTAGATATAGTTTTATTAGGAGATGAGATTGAGATAAAACATAGAGTAAGTTTGTTGGGACTAAATATTGATAAAGCAATTATAATTGACCCAGCAACTTCAAAATATCTTTCAATGTTGAGTGAAGAGTTTTATAATATACGAAAATATAAAGGGCTTACATTAGAACAAGCTACGGAAACACTTCAAACAGTTCCAAATTATTTTGCAACTATGATGGTACAAACAGGACTAGCTGGTGGTATGGTAAGTGGAAGTATTAGTACAACAGCAGATACCGTAAGACCAGCGTTACAAATTATAAAAACAACTCCTGATACACCAATAGTTTCTAGTGTATTTTTTATGTGTTTAGAGACAAAAGTTTTAGTGTATGGAGATTGTGCAATTAATCTTGACCCAACCGCTGCTGAATTGGCAGCTATTGCAAAAAGTAGTGCTCAAACTGCATATGCATTTGGAATAGAACCAAAAGTAGCGATGCTTTCATACTCTACAGGACAAAGTGGAAGTGGAGATGATGTAGAAAAAGTTAAAGTTGCCACAAAAATATTGCAAGAGGAGGGGGAACTTTTAGTTGAAGGACCTATTCAATATGATGCAGCTATTGAAAAAAGTGTTGCAAAACAAAAACTACCAAATAGTTTAGTCGCAGGAGATGCAAATGTATTGATATTTCCAGATTTGAATACAGGAAATAATACTTACAAAGCAGTTCAAAGAAGTAGTGGTGCTGTTGCTATTGGTCCAATTTTACAAGGGCTTAATAAGCCTATAAATGACCTTAGTCGTGGTTGTTTAGTAAGTGATATAGTTAATACTATAGCAATTACAGCAATACAAGCACAATCAATAGAAAAAAACAAAAAAGTGATGAAATGAAAATTTTAGTACTCAATAGTGGTAGTTCGTCGATAAAATATAAACTTTTTTGTAAAGAAAATATGGAAGAGTTAAAAAGTGGTATTAAAGAAGAGGTAAAGTCTCACAAAGAAGGAATTGAAAAAATCCTTACTAAACTTAAAGAGGAAAATCATATCAATGATTCAAAAGATATTTTTTGTGTGGGACATAGAGTTGTTCATGGGGGAGATTTTTTTACAAAAGCCACTTTAGTAGATGATGAGGTAATAAAAAAAATAGAGATACTTTGTGAACTAGCCCCTTTACATAATCCTGCAAATCTTGAAGGGATAAAAGCAATATATGCAACACTTGGAGATGTTCCACAAGTGATAGTATGTGATACAGCTTTTCATCAAACAATCCCAAATTATGCAAGTTTTTACCCACTTCCTTACGAGTATTATGAAAAATATAAAATTAGAAAATATGGGTTTCATGGTACAAGTCATCAGTATGTTGCACAAGAAGCAGCAAAACAATTAGGTAAAAAACTTGAAGATTGTAACTTGATTACTTTACATTTAGGAAATGGTTCAAGTGCTTGTGCTATAAAAGAGGGTAAAAGTATAGATACTTCTATGGGATTTACTCCACTTGAAGGTCTTATGATGGGGACACGATGTGGTGATATTGATGGTTCACTTGTTTATTATCTTCAAGAAAAGTTAGATTGTTCAAGGGAAGAGATCTATAATATTCTCAATAAAGAGAGTGGTTTTAAAGGACTTTGTGGAACAAGTGATTTACGAGAAGTGATGCGACTTATAGATGAGGAGTGCGATACACATGCAAAACTTGCTTTAAATATGTTTATTTATAGAGTTAAAAAATATATTGGAAGTTATCTTATGATTTTGGGAAAAGTTGATGCTATAGTTCTAACTGGGGGAATTGGGGAAAATAGCCAATTTGTTCGTCATGCTATTTATGAAGCAACAGACAAGTTTGACTTGGCACACATAACTGTCAATACAGATGAAGAAAAGTCAATAGCTATGCAAGCAAGGGAAATTTTAGATTGATACGACTAGGTTCAAATTCGCAAACAAGAGCGTTACTTTTAGAGCAGCACAATATAAAATTTAGACAAGATGGTGGAGAATTTGATGAGGATAGTATAACTATCCAAGACCCAAAAGAGTTTGTAAAAGTTGCTACAAAAGGGAAGTTTGAAGAGCTTTACAAAAAATTTGGTTGTGATGAGATGCCACTACTTGTAGCAGATACAGTTGTCACATCAAATGGAGAGCTTTTACGAAAAGCAAAAGATAAAGATGATGCAAGAAGAATGTTACAACTTCAAAGTAACAATGAAGTAAGTATCATCACTTGTATGATTTTTAAATCAACAGAAACAGAAATCTTTGATATCTCTATAACTACATATCATTTTAAAGAGTTTGCTAAAGAAGAGATGGAAAACTATATACAAAGTGATGAATGTATGGGGAAAGCAGGTGCAATAATGGTGGAAGGGTTTTGTAAACCATATATAAAGTGTGTAGATGGGTACGAATCAACTGCAATGGGACTTTGTGTAGAGAAACTTTTACCTTATATAAAATAGTTTTTAGTATAATCATTTTTTACTAAATACAAGGATATATTTTGATATTTAAAAGCATACTTTTATTACTATTTACAACATCTATTTTTGCTTCAACAAAAGATAAAATAACTTTAGACTGGCTCTCTCAACAACCAAAAAGTTATGCAAAAGATTTTTATATCTGGAGATATCTAAACAAAGACATATCACCAAAACAAGCAAATGAAGCCTTAAGTCAAGTAAAATATTTCAATAATAAAATCTTTAATAGATACATAGATAAATCAAATGATGAGGTGTACAAAGATTATAAAACTTGTACAAAAACAAAAACATCTATTTTAGTAAATAAAGAAGATTATTGTATAGAAGCTGGGCTTAGCATCTATGAAGCTACAAAACTATCAAAACAAAACCTACAAAAAGTTATCAATAAAGTAAAAAATGAATATCCTAAATTTGCTCTAAAATTAGAAGTATTGAACTCGGCAATACCTTTTAAAACTCTAGAACTAAGTGATAGTGAAACTTTTTTTGGTGTATTTAATCAATGTGGCGGAGTATATAGAGTAAAATATTTTAATCAGTTTTTTCCAAAATCTTTAATAGAAAAATTAAAAACTGAAAAAGAGTTTGCTCAAACTGTTAAATTAATTGTTACAAATCCTACTATGAACAAAGCTCAAAAATCACTTTTAAATCTAAGTGATGAAGGTCTTGATTTTAAGACAACTTTTCATTTAGCTATCAATGCTATAAAACACAAAAAAGAAAAAATAGCTTTAAAGTATTTGAACTCTGCATATAAAAAAGCATATTTTAAAATGGAAAAAGACAATATAATTTTTTGGCAATATCAATTAACAAAAGATAAAAAATACTTACAAGATTTAGCTAATAGTTGGGATGTGAATTTTTATACTTTATATGCAAATAACATATTAAAAAAAGAGCAAAAAAATATAATATATACTCTTGAACAAAAAAATATTACAACTCAAAAATACGATGTAACAAATCCATTTAAGTGGCTTAAAGTTTTAAGTGATACGAAAAATATAGATGAAACAAAATTAAAAAAATATCAAGATACTTTTACATCAGATGATACCTTAGGTCATTTGGCTTTTGTAAATGAAAGATATCATAGATATAGAAACTCATATTTTGTGACACCTTTTAAAAAGAATCTTAAAAAACTAGATAAACAAAGACAAGCATTGATATATGCAATAGGTCGTCAAGAGAGTAGATTTATCCCTACTTCTATTTCTAGTGCTTATGCTATGGGAACGATGCAAATTATGCCATTTTTAAGCAAAGCAATAGCAAAACAGCTTAAAGAGCCATATAATATAGATAAACAACTAGAAGCGAAAACAAATCTAAGGTATGCGAACCATCATCTTGATTATTTGACAAAAAGATTAGGCAATCCACTTTTTGTAGCTTATGCTTACAATGGTGGTATTGGATTTACAAATAGATTACTTAAAAGTGATTTTTTTAAAAAAGGAAAATATGAACCATATTTAAGTATGGAATTACTCCCTTATGACGAGACAAAAAAATATGGGAAAAAAGTGTTAGCAAATTATTTTATCTATTATAATTATTTAAATAAAGATAAAAAAATTAATTTTCAAACACTTGTTAATGGGATTAAGAATTAGTAAAAATAATGAATTTTTTTGTAATGTTTAGTTAGAATTAATTTAGTAAAACTATATAAGGCATAAATTAACATATTGATAATTAAAATTAGTGATGAGAAAATTAATATGACTAATAACATAAATACAGTTATTGAACAAGATATAAAGATTCTTTTGAAAGTACAGAGTTGAAGAAATTTAATAATAAATTAAATATAACAATAGTTTTAATTTTTACGTTTTTAACTTTTGGATTATACTATTTAACATATATATACCTGAAAAATTTATAATG
>Ga0209345_10001401_pt1 | contig 28880 bp, 30 predicted proteins | sample Cruoilmetagenom7_FD_187294 | JGI IMG/M metagenome (GOLD analysis project Ga0209345, IMG submission 187294) | Oil polluted marine microbial communities from Coal Oil Point, Santa Barbara, California, USA - Sample 7 (SPAdes) (version 2) | ecosystem: Environmental > Aquatic > Marine > Oil seeps ...
CGATCTAGGATATAGTTGTGACGACGGCGCTGATTCCCGGCCGTCCGGCTCCTCTGTTGATCTCAAAAGAGATGGTGGACAGCATGAAGCCCGGCTCGATCATTGTTGATCTGGCGGCGGAGCGCGGTGGCAACTGCGAACTGACCAAGGCGCATGAGACAGTCGAGCATGGGGGTGTGCGGATTGTTGGGCCCGTCAATCTGCCGGGGACAGTACCTGTAAATGCGTCATCGCTTTATGCAAAAAACCTGCTGACGTTCCTACAGCTCATGATCGACAAAGAAAGTAACGAGCTGGCAATCGACTGGGACGATGAAATTATCCAAGGCACGCTGGTCGCACGGGATGGGGCGATTGTACATCCTATGCTGGTTGCGAAGGAAGGTGGTTGAGATGCATCGTTGCACAAAAATTGCGGCGGTTTTTCTGTTTGGACTTCTGATTCCGGCATCGACGGCGTTTGCGTCTGGTGGCGGAGGAGATGTTGACCCATCGATCTATCGATTGATGGTTTTTGCGATTGCGATTTTCGTTGGTTACTATGTGGTTTGGAGCGTAACACCGGCACTTCATACGCCACTAATGGCGGTGACGAACGCAATTTCTTCGGTGATCGTGGTGGGGGCGCTGTTGGCGGTTGGCGTGTCGCTCGTCGCTTCGGGTAGTGGCCTTGCAAAATTCTTTGGTTTTCTTGCGTTGGTGATGGCATCCGTCAATATCTTTGGCGGTTTCCTCGTTACACAGCGCATGCTCGCCATGTACAAGAAAAAAGACGCCAAGCGGTAAGGCCCTTCCATGTCTGCTAATCTAGCTGCCCTTCTCTATCTGGCTTCCGGTATCCTGTTTATTCTAGCGCTGCGCGGGCTTTCCAGTCCTGAATCGTCGCGTCAAGGTAATGCATTCGGCATGATCGGGATGACTGTCGCTGTTCTGACAACGCTGACGCAATTAGGCGCTCCGGCGGATTTTTTGACCTGGGTGCTTATTATTAGCGGCCTTGGGATCGGCGGCGGGATCGGGGCTTATGCCGCGAAACGCATTCCAATGACGGCGATGCCGGAGTTGGTGGCAGCATTTCATTCGCTTGTTGGGATGGCTGCCGTGTTTGTTGCGGCGGCAGCTCTGAACGCACCTGAAGCTTTCGGCATTGGGGTGTCTGGCAATATTGCGGCTATGAGCTTGCTGGAGATGTCGCTTGGCACGGCAATCGGTGCTTTGACATTCACGGGTTCGGTTATCGCGTTTGGCAAGCTTTCGGGACGGATGTCGGGTAAGCCGATTATTCTGCCCTTGCGGCACCTGATTAATCTCGGCCTAGCTATCTTATTGGTCGTTCTGATTTACCAGTTCTGCCAGTCTGGCGGGCAAGGACTGTTCTGGGCAATCACCGTGCTGGCGCTGATCCTTGGGGCGTTGATCATCATACCTATTGGTGGCGCAGATATGCCTGTTGTGGTGTCGATGCTGAACTCTTATTCAGGCTGGGCGGCTGCTGGAATTGGTTTTACGCTGGGTAATATTGCGTTGATCATCACCGGAGCGCTGGTGGGCTCATCAGGTGCGATCCTATCTTACATCATGTGTAAGGCTATGAACCGCTCATTTATATCCGTGATTTTGGGTGGCTTTGGAGGCGAGGCAACTGTGCCGACGGGTGATGATGGCATCCAACGTACAATTAAGCAGGGTGCCGCGGAGGACGCCGCCTACATCATGAAGAATGCCTCGAAAGTGCTCATAGTGCCGGGCTATGGGATGGCTGTCGCGCAAGCACAACACGCGCTGCGGGATATGGCGGATAAGCTCAAAGAGGCTGGCGTTGAAGTAAAGTATGCCATTCATCCAGTTGCAGGCCGGATGCCGGGGCACATGAATGTGCTGCTGGCTGAAGCCAATGTGCCTTATGATGAAGTGTTTGAATTAGAAGACATCAATAACGAGTTTGCGCAGACTGATGTTGCTTACGTGATCGGTGCCAATGACGTGACCAACCCAGCGGCTGAGGACGATCCTTCTTCGCCGATCTACGGCATGCCGGTGCTACAGGTGTGGAAAGCAGGCACCGTTATGTTCAATAAGCGCTCGTTGTCGTCTGGCTATGCCGGCATCGATAACCCATTGTTTTATCGTGACAACACGATGATGATCCTGGGTGATGCGAAAAAGATGACCGAAGAAATCGCCAAGGCTCTTGAGTAGCAAGGCTCTCGAGTAGATTGATTCCGCAACGGACGGAAACACTCCAGGGTTTTTAGTCACCGTTCTCGTCTTGCTAGTCTTGCCTCATCATATTCAGGCGGCTGAGCGTCAGTGGCAGCTTTGCCTCGACGTTGCCCAATTATCAAGACCAGCAGCAGCACGATCGCTGTGCCGACAGCTACCCCAAGTGAAATCACGTCGGCGCCGGCTCCCAGGTAACGGATAGCGAAACCTGTTATGGTGTCGGCATTCAATGCGAAGGCCACACTTGCAATCACGCCAAAAATGCGTGATGTGGGCTCTGCTTGTTTGTTGGCTGGATGCAGGAATGACAGCACAATCAACACAGTCCAGAAGACGAACAGGATGATGAAGACGTCCGGCATGCGATGGACGGAGATTATGCCGCTGTCGCCATGGAGCAAGGTTGTTGATAGCAGGAATGCCCTGTTCATCAGAGGTAGAAAGACCATCGCTAACGTGCCTACAAGCACGCCACGGTCGATGCTGCGGGACGCTTCAGCATAGTTGTCTTCGATTTGTTTGCGGCGAAGCGCCAGCAAGCCGCTGATCACCAGCAATGTCAGCAGAAAGAATATATTCAACGGCCAGAGTTGCCTTTGAAGCTGATGGGTATGAGAGCGGTTAGACGGCTTACTGAATGCGGACTTGAGGGCCGCATCAAAGGTTTTCTGGGCACGGCAGCAGGCCGCGTCAGGCAGCCATCGGCCCTGTATATCTGCAGCTGTAGTATTGATATTAGTGGTAACGGCACAATAGCGCGCGGGCGGTTTCTCGCTGGGTGGGGCTATAAACCAGTCGGGTGTGCAGGTTCGCTTTAGATCAGCGATCTTGATCCGCGCACGACTAGTTTTTTGAATATTTGAGAGTGCATTGAGGAACGATACCCGCTGGCATTCGCGGCCCGACGCGCTGCAGCCAGCACCTTGATCAGCCTTAAGTGTCGCAGGTTTGAGCTGCCAGATCGTGCGCTCAGAACCATTAAGGACATACTCAGCGATGCCGAAGCTTGCGAATACAATCAAGACAAAGCCGAGCGTGAAGCGGAACTTCGAATTAGGAATGCGGTGCTTGCCTTGACGTTTTAGGTTCCAATACATGTCTACAAGGACAACGGCAGGCTTAAAGAAGGCGATCAAAGCTATGGAGCCGAATAGAGGGAAGAAGATAAACAGATCGCTATAGTGCGTGATCAGCAAGAACCATGGCTTATTTTTATATACCAATGGGTGAGTTAGATCGGCAAATTCGAGGTAGAGCTGGGCTGTGACAGCCCAAAATGAAATACCCAGGACCGCGTAAACGATGAACACGAACAACCTGGAACCCAAGTGCATTACGTTTTCCTCTCGATTTTCACGCGTTTATTGGAATTTTTCCAACTGCGGTGAATTGGCAGGCAATTGGATTGTTTCCATATCAGAGAACGGCAAATGGTGCACAGTCAACAAATGCCTGAAGCCTATGATTGATTGAGGATGTTGGCTTTAATAGCGCAGTTTGTTCCGCGCTTTATCTTGGACCTGAGCGTAACTCTAGGACTGCGAAGTGTGGAGAAATGCAACTTAAATGACGATAATTGAAACGTTTTTCATTGCCTCGGCGATTGTGTTCGCAGGTGTTCTAATGGCCGCTCACACGCTGCAGCGAAAGATGATTTATTTTCCTGATAGAGAGCGGGTTGCACCGGAGGCTATGGGGCTTATGGGCGTTCAGGAAGTAGAATTGCTGCGCCCGGGGAATGTGCGTCTTGTGGCTTGGTACACACCGGCGCGCACCGGCAAGCCAACACTCCTTTATTTCCATGGCAATGGCGGAAACCTGGCCGTGCGGGCAGATAGGATTGCAGCTTACCAAGCGCAAGGCATTGGCGTCTTTATGATGAGTTACCGCGGCTACAGTGGCTCGGATGGAGTGCCATCAGAAACTTTGAATGTTGCGGACGCGTTGGCTGCTTTCGATCATCTGGTAGGGCTAGGGGTGCCGAGGGCGGACGTTGTGCTTTATGGCGAATCGCTTGGTTCAGGTGTAGCCGTGCAAGCTGCTGCCACGATCGCTGCAAATAGTGGCTCGGGCACGTCTGGTGGCAGGACTGGCGCTCAGGGGATACTTGGTGGCGTGATTTTAGATGCGCCTTATACCTCGATCGCAGATGTTGGCGCGGCGGCCTATCCGTTCTTGCCGGTACACCTGCTGATTAGAGACCGATACGACACAATGGCGGTGATTGGCCAGGTTACTGCACCACTGCTGATCCTGCATGGAGAGCAGGACGAGGTGATCCCCGTGAAAATGGGAGCCGAGGTGTTTGCCGCAGCGAACAAACCCAAGAAACTTGTGACGTTTCCACAGGCCGGACACTCTGACCATCACGTCTATGGCGCGTTTGAGGCGGCGCTCGCGTGGCTGGAAGCATTGCCGGGCGCCCAATTGCCTAGATAGAGCGGCAAGGTAGAGTGGCCAAATTGCCAAGGTAGAGCGAAATGGCACGGGCGCAACACGCGGGCACAACAAAAGAACCGCCAGCATACGAGCCAGCGGTTCTAAATCTATTATCGTCTGGTGAGCCGAGTTAGGTCAGCGGCTGCGGGCACCAGCAGGCTTGCCACGTGGGACACCTTTGGCCGGCAGCAGACCTTCACGCTGAGCACGCTTGCGCGCCAACTTGCGGGCCCGCCGAATGGCTTCTGCCTTCTCGCGTGCGCGCTTTTCAGACGGCTTTTCATAATAATTCCGGAGCTTCATTTCCCGGAAAATACCCTCGCGCTGCATCTTCTTCTTGAGCGCCTTCAGGGCCTGGTCGACGTTGTTGTCGCGAACGAGGACTTGCACGCGTGTCTATTCCCGATTCCTGTGTGTTTCTACAAATTCTACGATACACGATTTCTCCGTCAAACATGGAGTTTGGCAGAGCTGTGTGAATAATTTCCTCTGTTTAACAAATCTTGTCGGAGAAGTCCACCTGCTGCGCGCATAAGAGGGAAGAAACGGTTAGCTCTTTTTCAGCGATGACTTGGTCGATGTTCTGACGGGCATCAGATAGTTGATATGGCCCATTTTGCGGCCCGGGCGGGCTTCTGATTTGCCATAAATGTGGATTGAAGCCGTCGGCTCATTAGCGAGCAATATGGGCCAGTCGTTGATTTCATCGCCAATTAAGTTGGTCATTTCAACGGCTGAGTGGCGTTCGGTTGAACCTAAAGGCCAGCCAGCTACCGCGCGAATATGATTCTCAAACTGATCAATTGCGCAGCCATCCATCGTCCAATGGCCGCTGTTGTGGACGCGAGGGGCGATTTCGTTCACCAGCAAGGTTGGGAATTTGAGCTTGGATTCTTCTGCATTCCCTTGCTGGCCGCCCGCACTTTTTGCATTGGCCGCATCAAGAACCGCCGGCGTGCCCATGTAGAAGAACTCAACGGCCAGGACACCGATGTAATCTAACTTTCTGAGGATGCGCCGGGCGATCTGGTGGGCTTGGGTAATGTCTGAATCGCCAATTGGTGATGGAATAACGGATCGCCGCAGGACACCATTTTCGTGGGTGTTGAGGGGGCAATCATAAAACATCTCGACGGGTTCAGCGTCGAGGCTCGAATTGGGAGCATAGCCGCGTACGGCGATCACAGAAATTTCATGCGCGAAGGGAACGAAACTTTCCAAAACGGCCGGTTTCGCATCAATTTCTGCATATGCCGAAGCTATATCGTCATTTGTGCGGATGTGGGACTGCCCCTTGCCATCGTAACCGAGGAAGCGGGTTTTGAGGATCGCGGGGAGGCCGATTGCTTGGGCTACTTCGGTTAGGGAGGCTTGGTTGCGAACTTCGGCAAAGGCCGCCAGAGGGATGTCGCAATCTGCTAGAAATTGCTTCTCGGCCAGTCGGTCCTGGGCGACGGCGAGGGCTGAGGGGGAGGGACGGACCGGTGTCAGAGATTCGAGATGTCGAGCCGCGGCGACAGGGACGTTTTCAAACTCGTAAGTGATAACATCAACTTGGCGGGCAAAACCGCTCAATGCTTCGAGATCATCATAGGCACCAATCGTGCACCTGCCTGCCACTTCGGTGGCAGGGGTGTTTGGGATATCAGAATAGATGTGGGACTTAAGGCCGAGTTTATTGGCGGCCTGGGTCAACATGCGGCCGAGCTGGCCGCCGCCAAGAATGCCTATTGTGCTGCCGAGAGGCAGGGGGGGACGGCGCATCGTCAAACTAGGCCTCGTCGGATGGTTGGTCAGCAACGCCGGCGCTTTGGGCTTGTTTGTGGGCTGCCAGGCGGGCCGCTAGATTGGTATCGTTCAGAGCCAATATTTCAGCAGCTAAAAGACCCGCATTGGTGGCTCCGGCGTTGCCGATGGCGAGTGTGCCAACGGGCACACCGGCGGGCATCTGAACAATCGAATAAAGGCTGTCGATACCTTTCATCGTCCGGCTTTCAATGGGCACACCAAGAACGGGCAGAGGAGTGAGGGAGGCGACCATGCCAGGCAAATGTGCCGCGCCACCAGCACCCGCAATGATGACATTGATGCCGCGATTGCCCGCAGATTTTGCGAACTCATACATTCGCTCAGGCGTGCGGTGAGCTGAGACGATGCGCTTTTCATAGGGCACACCAAGTTTTTCTAGAATTTCAGCGGCGTGGCGCATGGTTGGCCAGTCAGATTGACTGCCCATAATAATGGCGACGAGAGGAGCAGAAGTGTCAGGCGGCGATTGGCTCATTGCATGTCTATCGCAAGCGCATTGCTTGTCCCGATGTTGATCCGATCATACGACCGGGAAAGCCGGGGAAATATCGGGGATCGATCGTTTTGGCAAGTCCGTGTCTGGATTGCGTCTGCGGATATCTTGGTTTCCGGCTCATTTCGTAGCTTTGAACGAAGTCTTGTATCGGCGCCTACATCAAATGAAAATTCAAAGCCTTATGCAATAATATCCGGGAACAGTTGATTCTCTAAGGCTGCGATATTGTCCTTGATCTGGAGTTTTCGCTTCTTCAACCGGGTTATATGTAACTGGTCCGCAGCTTCTGCCGACGTGCTACTGGCCAGCTTGGTGTCAAGATCACTGTGCTCCAGCCGTAGTGCTGTGAGCTTCTCGCGCAGCTCGAGCGCATCTTGGCTTTGCATCGATTAGCTCTGACCTAAAAAACATTCTGATTTCGTAATATTATCAGCTGCTTTGGCCATTTTTGCAAGGGAGAGTTGCGGGATGGGAGAAGAGTTGGGCAGAGGTTTGTGTTGAGCTACATAGGGCGTTTTGTAATTTTGTGACGGGTTTGTCAGACCACATGAAGTTTGCCCGACTGAGCTCAGTTTGAATGAGATTAGAGAACTTCGTTTCATATTTTTTGATCTATAGGGGAAAATTTGTGCCTGCAGATTAGACATCGTGAATTTCTTCTGTCAGGCTTTGTTTGTTGTGGAACAGAGAAAGGATATTCAGGATGGCTCTAACAGCTCATCTCGCCGAACTCTTGGAGAAACACCGGTTACTCGAAAGGAAAATCGACATCATCCGAGCGCATTCCTCTGTGGATATGCTTGAGATCGCCGATTTGAAACGCGAGAAATTAAAGCTGAAAGATCAAATTACCTTGCTGAGAGGCGAACTCGCTAAATTAGAAGCCTGAGTTCCCCCCCAATTACCATCATGGGGCAGTAAGCCAGAAAACCAATGAAGCCAATTCCTGATGCTGCATGATATCAGGAATTGGCGACTGGGATTATGACACTACATGCCTTCTGTTGGCTCCGGCATCAAATAATTGAGCCCAAGGCGTCCGCCATCAGCGTAGATCGTCTCGCCGGTGATATAACTGGCCTGATCTGAGGCAAGCCACGCAACGATGGCTGCTATTTCGTCAGGCTGACCAAATCGCCCCAGCGGGGTGCGCGACAAAACCCTGTCCCGGAATGTTTTGTCCTTCACGACATCCTTGATCAACGGTGTCTCAATCGTGCCTGGGCCAACGGCATTGACGCGAATGCCAAGTGGGGCCAATGCCAACGCCATCGATTTTGTAAGTTGCATAACCCCGCCTTTGGAGACCGCATAGGCTGCGTGATCCGGCAAACCGAACACCGCGTTGATCGAACTCATGTTGACGATGGCACCTGGCGCTTCGCCTTTTTCACATTGTTTTACCATCTGTCGGGCGGCCGCCTGCGCGCACAAAAACGTGCCCTTGAGATTAACGCTTAGAATCCGATCGAACTCCGCCTCAGTCAGATCCAGAAACGGCGTATCATCGACAATACCCGCATTGGCAACCATCACATCAAGCCTGCCATAAGCCTCAAGCGTCGCTGCAATCAGGTTATGGACGTCGAGCTTTTCCGAGACATCCACTGCAATAAACCGCGCCGTGCCGCCAGCCTCTGCAATGGCATCGACGACCGCGCTACCATGCTTCTCATTGATGTCTGCCACAACGACTTTCGCGCCCTCGCGAGACAGTCGCTCCGCACATGCGTGCCCAATTCCCTGGGCCCCGCCAGTCACAATTGCGGCCTTGCCGGTTAGCAGCATTGTCATCCTCCCCATTGGCATCTGGCTCCCCATTGGTACCCGGTGGTTTCCTTTAACCCGGAATTCGCAATCAGAACTTAGGTTGAGTGACCTTTTCAGCTGTCACCTGATCAAGCCGCGTGCACCCCATCAACACCATATTGCGCTCAATCTCATCGCGCAGTCGTTGTAGCGCGTGTTGGACAGCTGGTTGTCCACCAGCCGCCAGCGGGTAGACATATCCTCTCCCAATTGAGCACGCCGTGGCGCCCAGCGCCCGTGCCTTCAATACGTGACTACCTCGCTGCACGCCACCATCAAGGATAATTTCAAGCTTATCGCCAACCGCATCGGCAATCGCTGGCAGCATCTCAAAAGGCGTCACACAGCCATCAAGCTGCCGCCCGCCATGATTTGAAATCATAATCGCCGATGCTCCGACATCGACCGCCTTCAGTGCGTCGCTCACCGACATGATTCCTTTGATGGCAAACGGCCCGCCCCAGCGTGAGATCAGCTTTTCAGCGTCCCCCCAATTGATGCTGGGGTCAAACTGCGCGTTCACATAATCGATCACCGATGAGAGATCCTGCATCGCGTTTTTGGACGCGCCTACAATATTCGCCATTTGGAATTTTTCGTGAGTCAAAAAATTATAAGACCAATTGAAGTGCAAAGCGAAACTCATCAAACTGGCAAGTGTCAGCTTTGGGGGCACCGTCATGCCGGTTACAAGGTCTCGCTCGCGATTTCCGGCCACCGGGGTATCCACAGTGAGGCACAGAGACGTAAAATTCGCCTCCTTGCAGCGATCCACGAAGTCGTAAGTCATCTCGCGGTCTTTGTGGATGTAGATCTGGAAACACTTCGGACCTGGCGTGGCTCTGCCGATGTCCTCGATTGACACTGTTGATAGGGTTGAAAGCGAATAAATCGTGCCAGCTATGTGGGCCGCACGTGCGGCTGCAAATTCACCATCGTGATGAAACAGCCGGCTCATCCCGGTCGGTGCGAGAAACACCGGCCAGTCGATCTTGTGGCCTAGCACAGTTGTGGAAAGATCGACTCCCGTCACCCCGGCAAGGGCATCCGGGATCAACCGGCACCGATTAAAATCAGATGTATTAGCTCGAAGCGAAACCTCATCGTCCGCTCCACCTTCGATGTAGTGAAACAGCGGCGACGGCAACCGCCGCTTTGCCATCCTTTTGAAATCGCCTATATTATTGCACTGTTCAATGCCCATTTTGCTCACCATCAAACCCCGCGCGGTTCCTTGGTTCAGAACCATCAACATTGCAAACCATTAAAGATCAATGATCGGCCCGGGCCTTGATCACTTCGGTGATCTCGTCAAGGGCTGTGGGATCCTCAATAGTTGCTGGCATCTTCCATTCAACGCCATCGGCGATCGACCGCATCGTACCGCGCAGTATCTTGCCAGAGCGCGTCTTGGGCAATCTCGGAACAACCATTACGTTTTTGAACGCTGCAACCGGACCGATTACCTCACGGACGAGTTTGATAATTTCGACCTCAATCTCTTCCGATGAACGGTTGATGCCTGAGTTCAGCACTACAAAACCCGCAGGCAACTGCCCCTTCATATCATCATGCACGCCAATCACCGCGCATTCTGCTACATTCTTGTGGGTGGAAACAACTTCCTCCATCTGGCCAGTCGATAACCGATGCCCGGCAACGTTAATCACATCATCGGTCCTTGCCATCACATAGGCATAGCCGTCGGAATCCATATATCCCGCATCAGCAGTTGAGTAGTATCCAGGGAACTCAGAAACATAACTCGATTGGAACCGCTCGGAAGCGTTCCACAATGTCGGCAGACTGCCAGGGGGCAACGGTAGCTTAATGGCCAACGTGCCAGTCTCACCGGTCACAACCTGCTTTCCCGTTTCGTCCAGCACCTGCAAATCGTATCCTGGCATTGGCACGGTCGGCGAACCATACTTGACAGGCAGTCGCCCAAGCCCAACCGGATTGGCGCAAATCGGCCAACCCGTTTCCGTCTGCCACCAATGGTCGATCACTGGCACGTTCAACTTCTCTTCGGCCCACTTGATGGTGTCTGAATCAGCTCTTTCACCAGCCAGGAATAACGTCCGGAATTCACTTAAATCGTAATCCTTAATCAACGCGCCGTCAGGGTCGTCTTTTTTGATCGCACGAAATGCGGTCGGTGCCGTGAAAAGTGCTGTTACTTTGTGCTCGGAAATCAGACGCCAAAATGCGCCTGCATCCGGTGTGCCTACCGGTTTGCCCTCATAGAGAATTGAGGTTGCGCCATGCAGCAGCGGCGCATAGGCAATGTAGGAGTGACCAACCACCCAGCCCACATCGGATGCGGCCCAGAACACCTCACCCGGATGCACATTATATATGTTCTTCATGGACCATTTTAGCGCCACCATGTGTCCGCCATTGTCGCGAACAACCCCCTTCGGCTGGCCAGTCGTGCCAGACGTATAGAGGATATAAAGCGGATCTGTTGCCGCCAGGGAAACGCAGCCGGCTTTGCGGCCTTGTGCTTTGGCCTGGCTCATCAAATCCGCCCAGTCATAGTCCCGGCCTTCGATCATTGAAGCTGGCGCTTCGGCTCGTTGATGGATGAGGCATGTCAGTGGTTTATGCTCGGACAACTCGATGGCATGATCCAGCAGCGGCTTATATTCTACGACCCGCGATGGCTCGATGCCGCACGACGATGCCATAATGACTTTCGGCTCGGCATCATCAATGCGCGTTGCCAGTTCACTGGCGGCGAAACCACCAAATACCACCGTATGGATCGCTCCAATCCGCGCGCAAGCCAACATCGCCATAACGGCTTCAGGCACCATCGGCATGTAAATCAGAACCCGGTCGCCCTTCTCAACGCCAAGGTCCTTCAACACACCGCCAAGTGTTGCCACTTCATCGGTCATCTCAGAATAGGAAATCGTCCGCTTGGTATTGGTAACCGGGCTGTCATAGATCAGCGCTGCCTGATCACCGCGCCCGGCTTCCACGTGCCGATCCAGGCAGTTGTAAGCTGTGTTGCATTCAGCCCCCACATACCAACGGCCATATTCGCCCCCATAGGGATCAAACACCTTGTCCCATAGCTTGTACCAAGAGATCTCCTGCGCCGTTCGCCCCCAAAACCCTTCGGGATCGTTCTTCCACCCGGCGTAGATCTCGTGATATTGGGACATAGGGTATCATCCTGTTCTGGCTTGGTTATTGGGTCTTGCTGTGGTGATACCCAGTTGGGTCTACACAGCTTTATCATTGTATCAACTTTACCACTGTATCAACATGCTCTGAGCGCTCACGGCAACCCCGTTTGTATAGCCGATTAGCCGATTTCGGAAATTCGATCCGTTAAAATGGTCACCAAACAACAGATGCTGGCACCCAGTGAGCCAACGCCTGGCCTTCTGCGCTAGAGTCCCTCTCCGCATACTTAATCAAATTGCTCAATCCCCAACCCTCCGCTAGGTATATTACAACCGAGTTGTCCTCGACTCGAATTCAACAAACCCGCAAGAGACCGTTATGCACACGAACCCTTATGAGCAGAACCTGGACAAAAACCCGGCCAATCATCAGCCGCTCACGCCGTTGAGTTTTCTGGCTCGTACTGCCGCTACCTATCCACTTCATACGGCCATCATCCACGGCAAACAGCGGGTCAGCTATGCCGAGCTCTATAACCGGGCCCGCCAACTGGCCTCGGTACTGGCTGCCCAATCACTCGATTCCAAGCCATTGGGCCCTGGCGACACCGTTTCGGTTATGTTGCCCAACACCCCCCCGATGATCGAAGCTCACTACGGCGTCCCGATGACCGGGGCGACGCTGCACGCCATCAATACCCGTCTTGATGCCGCAGTCATCGCCTTCCAGCTCGATCACGCCAACAGCAAGATCCTTATCGTTGATCGCGAGTTCTCTCCAGTCATCAAAGAGGCCCTATCCATCGCCAAGGTTGACCCACTGGTGGTTGATGTCAATGATCTGGAATTTCCTCAGACTAACGATGCCGCATCATTAATCGACTATGAAAATTTCATATCACCGGGTGACCCGAATTTTGCCTGGGACGTCCCCACAGATGAGTGGAATGCTATCGCCCTCAACTACACCAGCGGCACCACCGGCAATCCCAAAGGCGTGGTCTATCACCATCGCGGCGCGGCTTTGATGTGTTATGCAAATATCCTAGCAGGCGGGCTCGGACGCCACCCGATCTATTTGTGGACACTGCCGATGTTCCACTGCAATGGCTGGTGTTTCCCCTGGACCATCTCGGCCACCGCCGGCACGCACGTTTGCCTGCGTGCCGTCCGCGCACCACTGATGTATGAAGCCTTCGCAGAGCATGGTGTCACGCATCTCTGCGGCGCGCCCATCGTCATGTCCACACTGCTTGATGCACCACCGGAAGCGCGCCGCGAATTCAGCCAGCAGGTCGAGTTTCTGACAGCGGCCGCACCGCCTCCCGAAGCCGTCCTTGCTGCGATGGCGGAAGCGGGCTTCAACGTTACCCATCTCTATGGCCTGACCGAAACCTATGGCCCGGCCGTCGTCAATGAGTGGAACGCTGAATGGGATCAACTTCCCCCCGATCAGCAGGCTGCAAAGAAGGCCCGCCAGGGTGTTAAATACGCAGCCCTTGAAGACCTCACAGTGATGGACCCCACCAATATGCAGCGCGTGCCAGCAGATGGCGAAACCATCGGCGAGGTGATGTTTCGCGGCAATATCGTCATGAAGGGTTATCTCAAAAATCCCGAGGCGACCAAAGAAGCCTTCACTGGCGGCTGGTTCCACTCCGGCGATTTAGGTGTGCTGCATACGGATGGCTACATCCAGCTCAAAGATCGCTCAAAAGACATCATCATATCGGGAGGTGAAAACATCTCATCAATCGAGATCGAAGACGTTCTTTACAAGCATCCAGCAATTGCCCACTGCGCCGTCGTCGCCAAGCCAGACGACAAGTGGGGTGAAACACCTTGCGCCTTTGTCGAGTTGCGCGAAGGTGCCTCCGTGACGACAGAGGAAGTCATATCCTGGTGCCGCGAGCACTTGGCCCGCTTCAAATGCCCTCGCCAGGTGGAATTCCGCGAGATACCCAAAACTTCGACCGGAAAAATCCAGAAATTCCGCCTGAGAGATATCGCCAAAAAACTTTAGATTCTCACTACTTAGTCCGAACTCTGCAAAGAAAATTTTTAATTGCGATGAACTGCGGTTTGCTCAAGCGCTTGGCTGCATGTGAGGTCCGCTCACGTGACGGCTTAGAGCTTATCGGATGCGGGGGCACCTCGAAGATACACCAGCCAATAGACGAGTGCCACCAAGCCGCCCCCGCCAATGATGTTGCCAAGCGTTACAGGAATGAGGTTGGCTAGAAATCCTGCTACGCCTATCGTGGCGTTGCCTTGTAGTGCTCCGATAGGGATGAGGTACATGTTGGCGACTGAGTGTTCGAAGCCGAGTGCCACAAACGCGGCAACCGGAAATATGATGACAAGGACCTTTCCGGACACCGTATGAGCTGCAAAGCACATCCATACAGCCAGGCAGACGAGCACATTACAAAGTATGCCACGCGCAATGGCCTCAAGCGGGCCGATCGTTACTTTGGCTTGAGCAATTTTGATCGCTGTCTCGGCAACCGCACCATCACCTAGTGCGAGCGTGCCTGATAAATGGACCAATAAGGCCATGCCGAGCGCACCTGTCAGGTTGCCCAGGTAAACGAGTGACCAGTTCCGCATGACTGCCGCGGTTGTGATACGGCCATCGGCCCACGCCATCACGATCAGACTATTGCCCGTAAATAGTTCGGCGCCACCGATAATGACAAGTATCAAGCCCAAAGAAAAAGCAACACCGCCGAAAAGACGTGTTGGACCAAATCCCAGTTCGCTTCCCGTTACTGTGACGGTGTAGAGCATTGCGCCGAACGCGATAAAGGCCCCAGCGAGAATTGCGAGTACGAAGGTTGAAACAAGTGGCAGACCAGCCTTCTTAACCCCGACATCCTGAATCAGTTTTGCAATTTCCGCTGGCGGCACGACATCCAAAGCGCGCGGTTCTTGTTGCATTTGTTCGTTAAGCATCCCTCATTTATCCTTGCGCTAATGTGTTGTTTTTCCGAGGCTTGTTTCTGATAATGCCTGCCATCGCGTAATGCCTGCCATCGCGGAAAACATTACTATGCTTGGGGCCCGAGAGGACTGGTTTGATCCAAATCAGAACCGATTAGGTCCTCTCAGGGCAATCTGTGCCACAGTCAGGCTTGGAGCGGAGTGGTCACAAGTAACGGCCAACGACCAAGGGATGCCGTGCGATGAGAAGCCAGGAAGTGTTCGGAGCCCACATAGCTCCTCAGGAAGGCAACGTCATCGCCATAGAAGGCAATGTCGTGGATATCGCGTTCCCCAAACAAGTGCCGTCGATGAGGACGGTTTTGCTGGCGGGCGCTCAGCGTGAGACCATCATTGAAGTATCAAGCCTGGCTGGTGCGCAGACGGTGCGCGGCCTGGTTCTCAATCCATTGACGGGGCTTTATCTTGGCATGCCGGTGGTTGATACCGGCCAGCCATTGCAAGCACCTGTTGGCCCCAATGTGCTGGGACGCATGCTCAATGTCTACGGTGAGACGATCGACGGCAAGGGACAACTGGAAGGAGTCACTTATCGGTCGATATTCGGCCGCAGCGTACCGCTGTCGAGACAGGTTGTTAGTCATCAAATTTTCGAGACCGGCATCAAAGCGATTGATCTTCTGGCGCCACTTGAAAGAGGTGGAAAGACGGGTCTATTTGGTGGCGCCGGTGTCGGCAAGACCGTGCTGATTACCGAATTGATACATAACACAGCAAGCGCGCACGAAGGTGTCAGCCTATTCTGCGGAATAGGTGAACGAAGCCGGGAAGCAGAAGAGCTCTACCGCGAGATGGCTGAAGCGGGTGTCCTTGACCGCACTGTTCTCGTTTTTGGTCAGATGAACGAATCGCCAGGTGTTCGATTTCGCATTGGTCACGCAGCACTAACGATTGCCGAATATTTCCGGGATGATCGGCATCAGGATGTGCTGTTCTTGGTGGACAATATATTCCGCTTTGTGCAGGCGGGCTCCGAGGTGTCCGGGCTACTTGGCCGAATTCCGTCACGGGTCGGCTATCAGCCAACACTTGGGACCGAGCTGGCGGAACTAGAAGAACGGATTTCCAATACGGCTTCGGGTTCAATTACTTCGATCCAGGCGGTCTATGTCCCGGCCGACGATTTTACTGACCCAGCGGCGACGCACACGCACGCTCACTTATCGGCATCGATAATACTTTCGCGCAAGCGCGCCAGCGAGGGGCTTTATCCGGCCATTGACCCTCTACGCTCAACCTCAAAGATGCTGGCACCGGGCATCGTCACCGAGCAGCATTATAGACTAGCTCGACGTGTCCGGCAGGTTCTCAGCGAATACGAAGAACTCAAGGATATTATCGCCATGCTGGGGCTTGAGGAGTTATCGGAACGGGACCGCTTCACCGTTCGCCAAGCCCGTCTATTGGAGCGGTTCCTAACGCAGCCTTTCTACACAACTGAGCAATTCACCAGTATGAGCGGATGCTTTGTCAGCCTGGAGGAAACGCTGGATGGATGTGAACAAATTTTAGGCGGTGCATTTAAAGAGCACCCAGAGAGCGACTTTTACATGATCGGGCCGATCTCTGACATCAAGATGCCGGACGAGGCGACGGCGAAGAATGGGAAACCGTCGGGAGGTATTGCGAAGTGACAATGAGATTGCGCATCCTGACCCCAACAGAAATCGTCGTCGACGAGCCCGTACAAAAAATCGTTGCCGTAGCCTCGAACGGATCTTTTGGGATACTGCCTCGTCATATTGATTTCGTGGCTCCTATGCCTCCGGGTGTTCTCAGTTACATATCCGAGGGAAATATCGAGCGGTTTGTCGGGCTCGATGAGAGTACCTTGCTCAAGTGCGGGACAGACGTGCAAGTCTCTGCCCTCAATGCCATTCTGGGCGACGATCTGGACAGTCTTCAAGCGCACGTCCACGATCAATTTCACGACCAGGAGGAGTTTGAACGTAGCGCTCGGTCAGCCCTTGCTCGGCTAGAGGCGAGCGTGGTGCGCCGTTTCCTAGAAATTGAGCGTCAGGAGTAAGTGACTTTACCAGGGTTTTCGATCGATAATATTGGATGATGTACCTCAAGCGAAAGCAGGATCAAACACAGACACAAGAAAGATAAGCACAATGACTGGGGACGAAGGTTCCACCGGAGATCATAAAAAAGTGTTTGCCACGATCAGTGAGCAGGCTGCACGCAAACAGAGAGCGCGATCTGAGGGGCGCTACGGTGTTTGGTTTGGGCTGGGCATGTTCGGTCTGGTTGGATGGGCTGTTGCACTTCCGACGCTCCTAGGGATCGCACTCGGCATCTGGCTCGATGCCAGGCTTCCTGTTGGTTTCTCGTGGACAATAAGCTTGCTGGTTGTCGGTATTCTGTTTGGTTGCCTGAATGCTTGGTGGTGGGTGACGCGTGAGAGCCAGGGCAAGAACGACAACAGCAACCAAGACAATAGGAGTGTTGGAAAAACGGGTATCGGGAATGATGAGTGATACATGTGGCGCCAGTATAAAGCTGGAGGTCGGCACACACAGTTAGGGCGGCTAGCATAGCTAGTCTGGTGATTAGATGGTGACAATGACAATTGTTGGGTTTGGTGGCGGTTTCCTACTTGGGCTGCTCTATTTCTTCGGACTCTGGTACACGGTCGAACGTCTAGTCAAAAGCCGACAGCCACATATTCCGCTTGTTTTAAGCATTGCGGTTCGATTTGGGCTGCTCTTTTTGGGACTTTACTTTGTCTCGGCCGGAGATGTTGTTCGACTCCTGGCCGCGCTTTTAGGCGTAGTGGCTGCGCGATTAACCGTTACGCAGTTTGTTGCTTATTGCGGCCGAAGCAATAGTGCCTAACATCGGGAGTTCTCAAACAATGCAAATCAGCCCCGACCAATGGATAATCGTGCAATGGGGGCCGGTCACGCTCAATGCGTCGATCGTATTCACCTGGTTCACAATGGCACTTTTGACGGTGGGGTCCTGGTTGATAACGCGCCGGATCACAGATAGCCACGAGATGTCACACTGGCAGAATCTACTTGAGGTCATCGTAACCGGAACCCAGGATCAAATCAGGGATGTGACCGGCCAGGATCCCAAGCATTATATTCCGCTTATCGGCACGTTATTTTTATTCATTGCCGTTTCGAATTTGCTGGCCATAGTGCCTGGGTTTCGACCACCAACGGGATCACTTTCAACGACGACGGCCTTGGCACTATGCGTGCTGATCGCAGTGCCTGTGTTTGGCATCGCCAAGAGCGGAGTGCTCGGATATCTGCGGAAGTATATCCGCCCCACACCACTGATGTTGCCGTTTAATATTATCGGCGAGATATCACGCACGATTGCGCTCGCGATCCGGCTCTATGGCAATATCATGAGTGGAACAGTCATTGTTGCTATCCTGATATCGGTCGCACCATTTTTCTTCCCTGTTGTGATGCAGCTTCTTGGGCTGCTCACCGGTCTCATACAAGCTTACATTTTTGCCATGCTCGCGATCGTTTATATTTCATCAGCGACAGCAGACAACCACAACATCATCCCGAGCCATGAAACGGGCGCCACTTGAGGAGGACACAATGGACAATGTAGGACTGATAGGAGCGGTATCGATTATAACTGCGGGACTGACGATTGCAGTTGGTTCTATTGGGCCGGCACTCGGCGAAGCGCGGGCTGCTTCGCAGGCGCTTCAGGCCATCGCGCAGCAACCGGACGAGGCTAATACGATCACACGCACATTATTTGTGAGCCTTGCGATGATCGAATCGACAGCAATTTACTGTTTCGTGGTGGCTATGATTCTCATCTTTGCCAATCCCTTCTGGGATGCAGTCAGTAAGGCGGGCTAAACCCATGCATATTGATTGGGTCACCGTGGCGGCCCAGATTGTCAATTTTCTTGTTCTGGTCTGGCTGCTTAAACGTTTCCTATATGGGCCCATCACGCGCGCCATGGAGAAGCGCGAGCAGCGCATTGCGGAGCGTATTCAGTTGGCGGAAGAAGGGCAGGAAGCTGCGGCCGCCGAACGGGCGCTTCTCCATAAACACCAACGTGAACTTGAAGAGCAAAGGGAAGGTTTTCTGGCCAAGGCACAGCAGGAAGCGCAGGCGCTTCGTCATCAACTGAATGTTGCCGCTCGTGAAGATGTGGCCGAGATGAAGAGGGCCTGGCGGCTGCAGATCGAAGAGGAGCGAGCTGCTTTTACACGCGATTTGCGTGCTCAGGCCACCCGGCACTTTTACGAACTGTCGCGCGCGGCCTTTAGGGACCTCGCCGATAGTGACGTGAGTAACCGTATCGCCGTGGTCTTTGCGCGGCAGCTTAGGGCTCTGGGGCAAGAGGAGAGAGATCAACTGCGTCAAGCTGCTGAAAAGGCAGATAGTAAGATTGAGATAAATGCGCCATTTGAGCTTTCACTTGGGGTGCAGAAGATCCTCAATACTGCAATATCAGAGATCATATCCGGCCCCGTTCAAGTGAACTATAATTTTAGCAGCGAGTTTGCATGCGGCCTCCGATTGGAAGCCGGGTCGAGGACTATCGAATGGAGTATCGAGACATATCTTGACGGGTTGACCGACCAGCTCTCCAAAACTTTTATAGATACAGACAACAGTATACAAAGCCGCCGCCCGCATGCCCCCATTAACCGTGTTGCGGGCTAGCGTTATGGCCCCGACAAGTCACATTATCAAAGATCTTCCCGGGTCACTATTCCAATCCCTTTCAGAGACACTCGATAGCTACGTCCCTGAGCTGTCGACATCAGAGCTCGGTCGTATCGTCGATGCGTCAACGAGCGTCGCGCATCTTTCCGGATTTACCGAAATTGGGGCCAGTGAACTTATCGCATTGCCAGGAAACCTCATGGGCATTGCCGAGAGCATCAATGAAAAACGGGTTGGACTTATTCTATTGGGTAGTGGAGACCACCTGCGCCTTGGCGATCACGGTGAGCGCACCGGCCGGGTTATGAATACACCGGTTGGGGAGGGGTTGCTTGGGCGTGTCGTCGATGCATTGGGGCGACCGCTGGATGATGGCGGCCCCATAAAAACAACGGAGCGATGGCCGACTGAACGCGCAGCACCTGCAATCATAGAGCGTGCACCTGTCGGTGCGCCTTTGCAAACAGGCATAAAGGTCATTGATGCGTTGATACCGATTGGGCTTGGGCAGCGGGAGCTTATCGTCGGGGATCGCCAGACTGGCAAAACCGCAATCGCTTTGAGTGCCATGATCAACCAGCAACCAAGGGGCATTAAGTGTGTCTACTGCGCCATCGGGCAACGGGCATCGGCTGTTGCGGGGGTTGTCTCAAAACTGGCCGAGAACCAAGCGCTGGCAAATACAATTGTGGTTGTTGCCGGAGGTAACGATGCCGCCGGGCTGCAATATCTTGCCCCTTTCACTGCAACATCCATGGCCGAATATTTCATGGAGCGTGGGGAAGACGTCCTCATCGTCTATGATGATCTAACCCGGCATGCTCGTGCCTATCGAGAACTCTCGCTGTTGCTGAGGCGTCTGCCCGGCAGAGAAGCCTTTCCCGCTGATATCTTTTACCTTCATTCCCGACTTCTTGAACGGGCCACGCACCTGAGTAAGGCACGCGGTGGAGGATCGCTCACCGCTTTGCCAATTTTAGAGACACAAGCGCAAAACTTATCCGCCTATATCCCGACCAACTTGATTTCAATTACCGACGGGCAAATCTATTTGTCGCCCCCTCTTTTTGAAAAAGGCATGCTTCCAGCGGTTGATGTCGGCAAGTCGGTCTCGCGGGTTGGTGGGAAGGCGCAGCTCCCATCCTACCGATCCCTCACAGGAGCACTGCGCCTTGCCTATGCGCAGTATGAAGAATTGGAAACGTTCGCACGGTTTGGAACCCGGCTCGACGAAAAAACCAAGTCCGCCCTTGAGCGCGGGCGTCGTGTCCGGGAAGTGCTCAAACAAGGAGAGGATGAGCGCTTGTCCATCGCCGATCAGATCCTTGTGCTGACGGCTGTTACCAGTGGTGGCATGGACGGCGTTGATGTGGATGCCGTCGCCGCAGCAGAGCTAGCCTTAAGGAAGGCCTTCCGCCGGGAATTGGGAGATCTTGGCCAGCATCTCAACGATGGCCTTCCCCTTGACGAACTGGGATTTCAAAGCCTTATCGAACTGGCCAACCGCGTCATCCGGAACTTGGAGGAATCCGCTTATCAGGAGGTTGAAATTGGAGACGCTTGAGACGCTACATAAGCGTATTAGTTCAACCGAACAACTCCAGTCCCTTGTGCGCAACATGAAGTCTCTGTCTGCGGCAAGCATCAACCAGTATGAGCACGCCGTGACGGTGCTTGAAGACTACCAGACGGCCATTGAGCGTGGACTTCAGGCCGTGCTGATGGATGACGTTCCAAAACCGCGACCGAGTCATAGTGCACCGGCAGCTATCGGGCTCGTCGTGATAGGCACTGACCGGGGCCTTTGTGGGCGGTTCAATGAATATGTCACGGACCGTGCCGATCAGATCGCTCGTAGGCTCCTATCTCAGAATCGAGCCGTGCATTTTATTGCCATTGGCTCACGGGCCGAAGTGCGCCTTCGAGAGATGGGACATCACGTGGATCAGACAATTTTTGTGCCCGGCTCTTCCCACGGGCTGTCAACCGTGGTGCAGTCCGCACTCATTCGCGTCGACCGTTGGCAGGAGGAGCATTCAGTTGGACGTGTTGAGATCATCGCCAATACGCGTGGGAAGAATCAGCGTATCCAACCGATGGTCCAGCCGTTACTCCCTGTCGCTCAGGACTGGCTCGAAGCTCTTGCTGAGAGGCGATGGCCAGCGAGGGGCCTGCCGACGTTTACGGTTTCACCGGGCATGCTGTTTTCATGGTTGATCCGCCAGCACCTGTTTATCTCACTTTTCCGAACTCTAGCGGAATCTCTTGCAGCTGAGCATGCCTCGCGATTGTCCGCTATGCAGACAGCGGAGCGGAACATCAAAGAACATCTTGAAGATGCTCACGCCGAATTCCGGCATCAGCGACAAAATCAAATTACTACTGAGTTGATGGATTTGGTTGCGGGTTTCGAAACACTTCAAGGGTCGGACGAGGACAACTAGCATATTTCCTTAAAAAAATAGAAATACTCCAGATGTGAAAATCTGCCGGGCTCAGTTTGGTGTTTTGTTGGCCGACAACTACTTCCAGCGCCCCAACGCCATCGCCTTGCGCACACGCAGCTCCGCGAGCCTACGACCCGCCTCGCGAGGCAAAAGCTTCTCACTTTGGACGGACCTCAGCACCTCATGGGTGTTGCGGCGCACTTTTTCATCGATCGCTTGCAAAGCCGCAGACTGAGTGCCGCCATTATATTCGATGGCCGCGCAGATGGTGCCGCCAGCGTTTGCAATAAAGTCGGGGATCGAGAGAATGCCCCGCTCGTTCAGAATGGATTCGGCCTCTTTTGTTGCAGCAATATTCGCACCCTGGATGACCAGTTTGCAGTCAAGTTGATCGACGTTATCGCGTCGGATTACGTCAGGACGTGCGGCAGGAATCCATATATCGCATGGTATGCTGAGCACTCCATCCACGTCTAGTTTGCGACCTGGAGAGTACTTGGAAATGGATTGACCGCCATCTTTGTGCGCAATCAAGTCATCCACATTTATGCCGTTGGGGTTGGAAATTGTAGCGTGAGAATCTGAAGCACCAACAAGCACGGCACCACGCTCCGCCAAAAAGCGTGCAGCATGTTTGCCAACGGCACCAAAGCCCTGGATGACAACTCGTGCGCCCTCAAGTTTGACATCGCAATAGTCCTGCGCAACTTCGGCTGCTACAGCCAAGCCAAAGCCGGTTGCGCCGATCTCATCGAGAGGTATGCCGCCTACTTCTCGCGGGAGCCCAACCGATCGACCGATTTCCTCCTTCACCCATGCCATCGCCGTTTCATTGGTGCCCATGTCCGGGCCGGGGATATATTCAACAAGATCCCGGATAGCGCAGGCAAACGCTCGAATAGTCTGCTCTTTTTCCGTTTCCGGCATTGCAGGGTTACCGAAAATGACAGACTTGCCACCGCCATGTGGCAATCCTGCTGCCGCGTTCTTAAGTGTCATTGCGCGTGCCAGACGAAAGCATTCGTCGATGCTGACGTCGGGTGCCATGCGTACCCCGCCAATGGCCGGTCCCGCGGCCACGTTGTCAATGACGACAATGGCTTTCAGGCCAATGGCTGAATTATAAATGTGGACGATCTTAGCTGGACCCAGCTCGTCGCAGAACCGGAATACCTCATCTGCCATTTAGCTCTCCATATCCTTCAGTGCGGCCATCAAAAAGCGCGTAGCTTCAACGCCAGTCACCGCGCGGTGATCAAAGGTCAATGACAATGGCAGAACCCTGCAGGGGCGGATTTCCTGATCCACGACTCGCGGTTCGGATGTGATGCGGCCAACGCCAAGGATCGCCACCTGAGGCGGCACAACAATAAGCGCCGCATGTCGGCCGCCGTTCATTCCAAAATTCGATAGAGTGATCGTCTGCCCGCGCAATTCCCCCGCCGGGATGGTCCGTTCTGAAACCTCTTTCTTGATAGCCGCCAAAGCGTTATGCAACTCATCAATCGAGCGATTTCCAGCATCTCGCAAGACAGGTACGAACAAACCATCGCCCGTATTCATCGCCAATCCTAAATCGATCTTCTGATGGACGAGACGCGCTTCCTTAACTCCATCATACCAAGCATTGAGCGCAGGCTCGGCCTTGCAGGCTGCTACAATCGCTCGCACCAGCCGCAGGGTGATATTTTCGTTGACTGACCAGTTTTCAATATTGGCCTCGTCGGTGACGCTTGTCGCAGCAATCTCGGCATTGGCCCGTGCCATGTTGCGCGCCATTGATCGGCGCACGCCTCGGACTGCTTCCCAGGCGCGCGCTGTGCCAGAATCTGATATGAGGCGGGCTGATGCTTCAATGTCCTTGCGCGTGATTGCGCCGCCGGGTCCGCTGCCAATAATGCTGGTCAGATCAACATTTAACTTATGTGCCAGATTGCGAACGGCTGGAGTAGCTTTGCCTCGGGCAACTTTATCTGCATCTGCGCTTTCAAGGGTTGCGGGATGAGGGGCGGTTGTTTCCTCTTGAGCCGCCTCCAGCTCGCCTACGATTGCACCGACATCCTTCGTTTGAACCCCGATGTCAAAATCGACCAATGGCGCCCCGATAGTTATGACATCGCCAGATTCAACATATATTCTCGTGATAACTCCCGACCAAGGGGCGGGTATTTCGACCACGGCTTTCTCGGTTTCGACAGAGAGTAAGGGCTGATCGGCAACAACCCTGTCGCCCGACGAGACACGCCAGGAAACAATTTCGGCGTCGTGCAACCCTTCTCCAAGGTCTGGCATATTGAATGTCTTCATGCAAACTCCATCGCCTCTCTTGCAGCAGCTACAATTCGCGAAGTTTTCGGCATATAATAATGCTCCGATTTATAAAGCGGCATGATGGTGTCGTAACCGGTAATCCGCCTTATCGGTGCAAGGAGACTTGTAAGACCAAACTCCGCAATGCGGGCCGAGACCTCGGCGCCAAAGCCGCCGGTAAGTGGTGCTTCATGAACAATGATGCAACGCCCGGTTTTCTCAACGGATTGCAGGATTGTTGCCGCATCGAGAGGCTTTAGTGTCGAAACATCGATGACCTCGGCGCTTATATTCTCGGCAGACAACAGGCGCGCAGCTTCAAGAGTTTCAACAACCATTGCCCCCCAGGTTGCAATCGTCACATCGGCCCCCATGCGAAGCACACGGCATTTGTCCAACTCCAGCGCCTCACCGGTATCGGCAACGTCTTCCTTGATGGCGCGATAGATACGCTTGGGTTCAAGGAAGACAACAGGGTCAGGGTTGCGGATCGCCCCCAGCATCAAGCCGTAAGCACTTGCCGGTGAAGAGGGGATCACTACTCTCATGCCTGGCGCATGAGCGAATAATGCTTCCATACTTTCGGAGTGATGCTCGGGAGCGCGAATGCCACCGCCGTAAGGTGCGCGGATTACTATCGGGCAGGTTAGCCGACCTCGCGTGCGGTTTCGCATACGCGATGCATGGCTCACAAGCTGGTCAATAGCTGGATAAATAAAACCCATGAACTGGATTTCTCCGACCGGCCTGAAACCTTGCGCCGCGAGCCCAACTGACAGGCCGGCGATCATTCCCTCGGAGATAGGTGTATCGCGCACACGATCAGGACCAAACTTCTGAAAAAGACCTTGCGTTGCGCGAAACACGCCGCCATTCAATCCAACATCTTCGCCAAGAACCAACACCGTTTCGTCCTCGGTCATGGCTCGGGCCAGCGCTAGATTGATCGCCTCAACAAGTGTGATTTCAGCCATCGGTTCTCTCCTGGCTGTCCGTAAGGAATCTCTCCATCTGTGCTCGAAGATCTTCAGGCATATCGGCAAAAAGGTAGTTGAACATATCGCTTGCAGCTTGAGGCCGCACTGCGAGATAAGCTGCTGCCGAAGCAGCGACTTGGGCTGAGCATTCGCTGAGCAATGCCTCCTCATCCTGCTTGGACCATGCCTCCTGGGAAACCAGGAAAGCGCGCAGCCGTGCGATGGGTTCTGCTTTCCAGTGGCTTGAAACCTCTTTGTCGTTTCGGTAGCGGTGAGCATCATCGGCCGTCGTATGATCTGCGAGGCGATAGGTTATTGCTTCGATAAGCGCGGGACCCTGCCCGTGGCGCGCGGCTTCAATTGCACGGGAGACGACGTGATGCACAGCGACTACGTCATTGCCGTCCACCTGCTCTCCTGGCATACCTGCAGCAATGGACTTTTGAGCCAACGTCGCAGCGGCGGTCTGACTAGCCCGCGGGACAGAAATTGCCCATTGATTGTTATTGATGATGAAGACTGCGGGGACCTTCCAGGCGGCGGCAACATTGATCGCCTCATAGAAATCTCCCTTGGAGGTCGCCCCGTCGCCCAGGATGCACACGGCAACACGCAACTCTTTCCGCAACTGGAAAGCAAGAGCAACACCTGCGGCATGTGGCGCGTGACTGGCCACTGGGATTGAGACCGGGAAATCCTCGCGCGGGCCTGTAAAATCACTGCCCCGCTCGTCGCCGCCCCAAAACTGAAGGATTTCCGTCATCGTGACGCCACGCCAGAGCTGGGCACCCTGTTCGCGGAATGAGGGAACAAGGACGTCCTCCAGGCGCATCGCACTTGCGGCGCCGATGCTGACGGCTTCCTGACCGAGTGATGAGGCGAACGTGCCCAATCGACCCGTCCGCTGCAAGGCTATGGCCTTCTCGTCAAAAAGCCGCGTTAAGAGCATCGCGCGGTACATGGATTTTAGAATGGTTAGATCGCGCGCAAACTCGGGTAGCTGTTTGATCGCAGTTCCATCGACCGCGAGGTATTGTGTGAAAGGAATCTTTAGGTCGAACACATCTGATCCTCCACTGTCCACGATGCTTCAACGAAGCCTAAATACTTTGCCGTGTTGGAACATTTTAGGCATTCCGCGCCTAGAGTTTCAATGCTTGGTTTGCAGGCTGAGGATATAGGCAATAACGTTGTCAGCATCATCGCCAGCAATAATCAGATTTGGCATGTTCAGGTGCGGCGTCTTGAAGAAAACGAGGAGTGCGGTGCGGGTCATTCCACTAGTATTGGCAATTCTGCGGAAGGCTGTAGCCCTGACAACAGGTGATTGTTTCTCATTGGCGTTCACAGCATGACATTCAGCGCAGATCTGTCGGGCGTAAAACCTTCCGGCAGCCATATCACCAATCTGGGCGGCTTGCGTGCCACTGCCTACACAAAGAACGATAAGAATGGCTAATAAACCTGAAACATGCAGTCTCATTAATATTTGTCTCACCATTCATCTCCTAAAGTTATGCTAACCCGGCATCCAATCTAACAAACTCAGCTTGGACTCAATATGAACTATGGCTTGCCTGGGCTCGACAAACATTGACTCGGATCAACGTCGGTCAGTCACCAACTTGGTTGAACACAACACCTGCTACAAGAAATATAAATGAGGTAAGGTATTGTGTTTGTTAGCTTTGCGCTTTTCTGAAGACCGGCGAGATGTGAAGAGACTATTTAAGTTATCGTTCTTCTCGCTACTCATAGAGAGCACAATAATGGAGTTCGCTCGTGCCGGCCAAATCCTCGAAAAAACGAAAGCAAACACAATTGCTCGCATTCGAAGATACGGATTTTCTGATGCGGGACGAAATGCGCGCGTACAGGCTGGCTCTCGAATTTGAAAGGGCGGAACTCCGCCTGCGTGATCAAGGGATCAAGTCTACGGTTGTTGTGTTCGGGAGTGCTCGTGCAAACCTGCCTCGAAAACCGGAAAAGCCTGCCAAAGCAGCGAAGAGCAAAAAGCTTGGCCGCGGCAGCCAACAGGTAATTCTTGAGCACGAGCTGTGGTATCAAGAGGCGCGTAGGTTCGGGAAACTGGTCTCAGAGCTTGGTGGCGCACTGTCGGCCAAAGCGGGAGTGCGTGAAAATGTTATCGCGACCGGGGGAGGACCGGGCATCATGGAGGCTGCAAATCGCGGCGCAGCCGATGCCGGGGCTGCAACAATTGGGTTTAACATCCAATTGCCTACGGAACAGCGTGCAAATAGATACATAACGCCAAGCTTATCTTTTGATTTTCACTATTTTGCGGTCAGAAAAATGCATTTCGCGATGCGTGCCAATGCACTTGCCGTCTTCCCCGGCGGGTTTGGGACGCTGGATGAGCTGTTTGAGATTCTTACTTTGAAACAGACGCATAAAACCAAGGGAATGCCGGTTGTTCTATTTTGCCGAAGCTATTGGGAAAACATCATCAACTTTTCGGCTCTTGCAGAGCTTGGCATGATTGCACCGGAAGATCTCGCGCAATTCGAAATCGTCGACACCGCTGAAGAGGGGTGGGAAGCTATGCTGAAGCGAGGGCTGTCTATCTCGACACCATTGCATGGGGCATAATGATTGGCTCTTCAAAAACCAGGGCGCAATACGACCGTGATCGTAGATCTTTCCAGCGATCTGAAACGCGATGAACAATCAAGCGCCAGTTAGTCGCTCTCTCCCACCTGCTTTAGAGCCAATTGCGTTAACGCAGGTCCAATAATTTCGAACGCGACAGTTGTTCCTATTGCCACTGCCAGCAATGGTTCTTTGAGGCTGCCGATGTTACCGCTGGCCATTAATGCCATGCCGAGGGCTACACCGGCCTGAGGAAGAAGTGCAACGCCCATCCATCGACGATGTTGTGCTGGCGCGCCTGTTAGCCAACCACCCAGCCATCCGCCAAGCACACGGGATGTGATGCGCAATACAATGCAGACACCACCGAGAAAACCAACTGCTGCAACGCTACTGAGTTGTAGAGACGCTCCAGCCAGCACAAAGAAAATTACCATGAAAGGCCATTCAATTTGTTCAATCTCGTGAAACGGGCGGCTGTGATGCTGGGCAAGATTGACAATCACAAACCCCGCGACCATTCCGGCGAGCAAAAACGATACTCCTAACCAGATTGCCAAGCCGGCGCAGACGAAAACGATACCGATTGCTTCCGATTGGACCGGCTCGCCCGGCCGGAGCCGCCCTGTGAGAAGGGCTCCGGGCAAACCAACAATCAGTCCGACTGCAACAGCTCCAAATATTTCCCAGGCACCGTGGCTGATTACATCGATACTGCCATTACCCATCACGCTCTTGGCGGCAACAAGCATGATACTAAAGATGATCAGGCCCCAAGCATCATCAATAGCCACGATACCGAGCAGCTTAGTTGTAAACGAGCCCTTTGCACGGATCTGCCGAATGACATCCTGTGTCGCTGCTGGGTCCGTCGCAGTTGCGATCCCGCCGAGCAGAAGCGCCAACGGCGTGGCTACTCCAATCGCGACTAACCCGACGCTCACAACAAATGCCG
>Ga0209345_10001402_pt1 | contig 28856 bp, 28 predicted proteins | sample Cruoilmetagenom7_FD_187294 | JGI IMG/M metagenome (GOLD analysis project Ga0209345, IMG submission 187294) | Oil polluted marine microbial communities from Coal Oil Point, Santa Barbara, California, USA - Sample 7 (SPAdes) (version 2) | ecosystem: Environmental > Aquatic > Marine > Oil seeps ...
TGCTCCAGCCTGGCGTTACGGCACTGGATTGTGTCACGTTGGCATAATAGCCGATCACAGGGCGCAGCGTTGCGACAGCCTGCGCAACATCCTCGTCTGCGGCCCGCAGAACGGCGCGATTCTGATCCAACAGTCCGGAATGTTTATACGCCTTGATCAGCGTATCGGTCAGTGTTTCCGCCTTTACGGCCCCAGACATCGCTATCGAGACTGCCGCAACCGCCACAATCAGGAAAGATTTCATACTGTTACCCACGTTCAACCCTTTTTCACTATACATTGGGGACATCCGCCCACCCGATATTTGCAACCCGCTCATAGCGTAAAGGATGCGGGTTTCTCGAACCCGTTCAACACAGGCGCACTGGCATTAAACGCATATCGCCACGTCACTTCACCATCGATTTTATAACCGATCCGCGCCACTCCCAGCGCTGCTTCGGCGAAAATACAACCAACACGGCCACCTTCTTTGAGCTGTTCCAGAATCGCCTCTGGAACATGTTCCGCAGCCCCTTCCAGAATGATCACATCATATGGGCCGTGTTTCGCAGCCCCTTCGGCCAAAACAGCCTCGATGACGGCTGCATTGTCGACGCCATTTCCCGACAATATAGCTTGCGCTTCTTCGGCCATCTTTGCGTCTTCCTCAACGGCCACCACGGCATCGGCCAACCGTGCGATAACCGCGGTTGAGTACCCCAACCCGCAACCAACATCCAACACCACCTCGTGCGGATCAATATCCAGCGAATCCAGCAATTTGCCGAATGTGCGTGGCTCAAGCATGACCCGCGATTCGCTCAGCGACAGGTTTTCGCTGACATAGGCGGCTTCGCGCAGGCCGTCGGGCACATAGGATTCGCGCGGTACTTGCAGCATCGCTTCAAGGATCGGAAATTTGGTCACATCCTGCGGACGAACCTGTGTATCAACCATCATTGTGCGGCGTGTTGTGTAATCGCTCATCGCGTAAACCCGTTCGTTTAGTTCGATTGAATCGGTTTTGCCACAGAACCGCGGCCACAGCAACACGTCACATTTGAACAATCCTGCTTGCGCGACGATATGGCATGGGTTAAACGGCCCTTGGCTTCGGCGAGTTGGCGGAGTGGTTACGCAGCGGATTGCAAATCCGTGTACACCGGTTCGATTCCGGTACTCGCCTCCACTTTATAACTTAAAACAATGACTTACGTCATGGATTTCCGAAAGACCCCCTATTGCCCCCAAAGGCATCGTGATCCAAGCTCTCAGCGGATCTTTCCTCCCAAGGCAGGGATCTGCCCAACAATGCGACGATTAGGACGCAAGCTTGGCATTGAGACCCCATCCGATGAGTTCGATAAGATCATAGGCGTCCCTTAGACGGCTTCTGGAACAGAAGCCACTCTGGCCGAACTCATAAGAAACGAAAAATATTCGACAGAAAAGCCTTTAGTTACTCCAGCTTTCACTCAATGCTTCTGCCTGCTTCAAACACAACTCAACTGCTTCATCTGCCCGGTCAGGCGGATAACGCCATTTTCTCAATGCTCGGCGAACTAGGTTGCGTAGTTTCGCTCTCACGCTATCTCGAACCTGCCAATCCACAGTGGTGCTTTTCTTAAGCTGTGCTGTGACGTGCTTCGCTAATTCTCGAAGATTATTATCTCCAAGCTCCTTTACAGCGGATTCATTTTGAATCAACGCTCTGTAGAAGGCTACCTCATCCGGGTTTAGACCAGATTTCTCCGCTAATTCGGCATCCTCAGCCATGTCTTTGGCCATCTGTATCAGCTCTTCAATTACTTGAGCTGTCTCAATTGCACGGTTGTGATACTTGCGAAGGGTTTCCAATATCCTGTCTGAGTACTTTTTCTCCGACACAACATCGGTCTTCATACGTGCCTTCACCTCATCACGTAGCAAGCGCTCCAACAAGTCAACTGCTAGGTTCTTTTCTTCCAGATTTGCAACATCCTCCATAAATTCCGGGGATAACAATCCAATGTTTGGCTTATCTAGCCCGACCAAATGAAAAATATCATCGACACCTTCGGCAACAATTGCATTATCAATTATCTGCTTTAACGCAGAATTCTTCTCTTCATCTGTTCGGCGTTTGTCGACCGTTGTAAATTTTGTAATCGCGTTTTTCACCGCGCTAAGAAAAGCAATTTCCTTCTTGAGTGGGGCAACCTCATCCATAGTGCTACACAGCGTGTACGCCTTGCTCATAGCCGCCATAACATCGAGAAAACGCTTCTTTCCATCAAGGTTTTCATTGTCTCCCTGCGCACCCAAAATGTGGTTCATTGCCCCGGGCAGTAATTGTAAGGCGTTGTCTTCGAACCCGTAATAATCGAAGCCGTACAAAATGCCGCGAACAACATCCAGCTTCTCTAACAGAATAGAATAGGCTTCATGCGTGTCATGGGTAGGCTTACCCTTGCCGTTTGACCCGGTGTAGGTTTTCAAGGCCTGCTTTAGTTCGTTGGCAATACCAATGTAGTCGACGACGAGCCCGCCGGGCTTGTCTTTAAATACTCGATTGACGCGAGCAATAGCTTGCATCAAATTGTGGCCCTTCATAGGCTTATCAATATACATCGTATGGCAATTAGGCGCGTCAAAGCCTGTTAGCCACATGTCCCGCACGATCACTAACTGGAGGGGATCGTTCACATCCTTAAAGCGCTTCTCAAACAACTTCTTTGTTTCTTTGCTGTAAATATGAGGTCGCAGCTTGTCTTTGTCAGATGCGGAACCCGTCATTACAATTTTGACAGTTCCCTTTGTCGGATCCTCATCATGCCAATCTGGCTTAAGGGCAACGATTTCATCGTACATCTCCACGCAAATTTCGCGGCTCATACAAACAATCATACCTTTTCCGGGCATACTCGCTATGCGTTCTTCGAAATGTTGGACTAGATCTTTCCCGACTTCGGCTACTCTTGGTTTGCTGCCGACAAGTTTTTCCAGAGCAGACCATTGAGATTTAGTCTTTTCTCGCGCCGAGGTGTCTTCTTCATCTTCGATGACCTCGTCTACGTCGACGTTCAGTGCCTCGATTTCCGCCTCATTGATATTTAACTTGGCCAAGCGGGACTCATAATAGATCGGAACCGTTGCGCCATCATCCACGGCGTCTTGGATATCATATACAGAAACATAATCGCCAAATACCGCACGCGTGTCTTTGTCACCTGTATCAATCGGCGTACCGGTAAATCCAATGAAAGAAGCCTCAGGCAAGGCGTCCCGCATATGCTTCGAATAACCGAAAGTATATTTGCCAGTCTTAGGGTTAAGCTTGGCCTTATCCCCATATTGACTGCGGTGAGCTTCATCACTTACCACAACGATATTTTTACGCTCGCTTAGGATTGGATGGGCGGTTTCGGTGCTCTCTAGTGCAAACTTCTGAACCGTCGTGAAAATGATCCCGCCAGACTGACGGGACGCAAGAATCTCGCGCAACTCGTCTCTATCGCCAGCCCGAACTGGCGTTTGCTTTAGCGTTTCTGCCGCCATGCAAAAAGTATCGAAAAGCTGTCCATCCAAATCGTTGCGATCAGTCACAACGACTATTGTAGGGTTATTCATATCCGGCTGCGCCAACAGCTTTCCTGCATAACACACCATCGAGATCGATTTGCCTGATCCTTGGGTATGCCAAACAACACCGGCCTTACCTGCCATGTCGCCTTGGGCCTTAGTTGCAGCAACGGACGCCTCGACCGCCGCGCGGACCGCGTGGAACTGATGATAACCAGCGATTTTCTTGATCGTGACGTCATTGTCTTGCTCAAAAAGAACAAAATGCTGGATGTAATCCAAAAGCAAATCAGGTTGGAAAAATCCCTTAACAAGCGTCTCCAACGCATATTCAAATGGCGGCCTGTCTTTTTCATGTGCGACAGTGCGCCAAGCCATAAATCGCTCTTTGTTTGCCGTCAGCGAACCAATACGTGCGCTCAGGCCATCACTGATCATCAAGGCCTCGTTGAAAGCAAAGAGGTCAGGGACTTCTTCCTTATAGGTCTGTAGCTGTTGATACGCCGACCAAATATCCGCGTTTTTGTCAGCAGGGTTTTTCAACTCCAACACCGAAATCGGCAGGCCATTGATAAACACAATCACATCTGGACGACGGTTCCCCTTGGTGCCAGTGATCGTATACTGATTAACCACAAGAAACTGATTGTTCCGCACGACATCAAAGTCAATCAGACGCACATAATCGATCTTCTCCTCGCCCGAGGCATCCTGAAACGTGACCTTCACACCTTCCAACAGGAACTGATGAAATACTTTGTTATTCTTGATCAAGATCGGCGTTTCTGGCTTTGCCAGCTGTAACGCGACTTGCTCAAGTGTCCCCGGTGGGATCTGAGGGTTGATCACGGTGAGGCGATCAACCAGTCGATCATGCAAGACAATCTGTCGATAGTCTGCGCGCTCTGGCGCTGGTCCATCGGGGGCAATATCGTATCCGCAGACATAGTCGTATCCAATGGATTGAAACCAAGTAAGGCAAAGCTGTTCTAGTTGGTCTTCTGTTATCATGCCTTGCCCCCCTTATTCGCTTCTTCCTCTTTACTCATCTCCGCAGCTTTTTGGCTAATGGATTCCGCTGCGATTGAAACGAAATCATCAGGGAACTGGGCATGTTTCAGTTGACGCCGAACAATGTTCTTCAAGCGCGAAAGTTGAGAGTCTCGCACATACCAATCCACCCCAGCTTTGTTTTGAATGAAATCCAATACCTTCTTCACAACGTCCTTCAGTTTCGCCTCAGGAACTTTGTCCTTTACGCTGTCGTCAACGATGAGAGCCAATATCAACTCACGCATCACGGAATCAGTTTCAGAAATTGCAAACTCTTTTTCAGTGACAGGGGGGACTATCGCGGCCTTTTCCTCAGACGGCGCAGGTTTTGGCTTGCTGCGATTTTCAATGGCTTCACTGATCAGCTCATTACAGTAGCCAGAAGCGCCAATTACATCTGGGAACAAGCTCCCGTAATGAATGTTCATCTTCCTGAGGTGCTGCAAACACATCCGGCGAACTTCTGGAGAGTTGGGAATATGAATCTTGCATAGATACTTACTAAGCTCATTCGGGTCATCAATATTCACGTCTGAATCCGTCAATGCCTTCAGCAATGACGATTCAATCGTTTCTCGATAAGGGGCCATTGTGAACAGGCCCGCCTGATTGACCAACCGACCATGATCATCTTTTGAGGGTTCAACAATTTTTGGGTAGTCATCTTCAAGAGGATCATGCTCAGGCTCGCTAACGAGATCTTCAATGAATGACTTATTCAGAACATAGATTACACGGCTCTGGTTCTCTGGATTGCCTTCCTTGTCCACCCATGTTGACGGATCTTCATTCAAGAAAGCAAAAAACAATGCAACGTAGGGCGCAGATGTCCAGTCAAGCAAAGGCGTTGCCAGCCCATGATGTTGTCCCATGGCCCATACATCATCGTCATCCACATTATGGAAGGCACTGTCCGGTACGCGACCACGAACAGAGAGCCGAAAATTACGCAGCTGCTTTTTGGCAATTTCTGCCTCAATAGCGCCAGACGAAAGCCGGTCCAAAGATGGTTGTAAAGGCCAATCAAAACGATGCTGCCCGCGAAAAACATATTCAGCCTCACGATGCCCAAACCGATAGGTTTTCACCAGATCGTGAAACTGCTCCCATGTATCTAATCGAGAGGCGGGAACCAGCCCATCAACGTGTTTATCATAAACACCAAAATCTGGCCAAGCGGGTAGGTTTCTATAATAAGCGGTTTCTCTTTCTGAGTATTCTTCCTGAAGCTCCATTAGACCGCCTCTCTAAGATCAATTTCACCAGAAAGAAGCTTTGGCAGGAGTGTGTCGCGGAGTTGGGCTAATGTTTTATTCTCCTCGTTCTTCGCCTCAATTTGCGTATAGAAACCACCCACGAGTTTAGAATATGCCTTTTTAACATCCAGCTTTGGATGTACGCAACGCCACCCCATAATGGCGTCCTTATCTCCCCGAGGCATCTTCGCCCCCTTAGAGGTCGTCATCATAAATTCGAAAAAATTGTCTTGGTATAGAAGGTTATACAGGTATTCCGTCCCGCCTGCTTCCTTCGCATCAATACCAAGGACATCGTTAGACCGCCCACCTTGAAAACGAGCCAGCCAAATCTTCATAAAATATGGGCGGATATTTGAAATAAGAATTTGGCCAAGGTCAAAGCTGGGAACTGTCTTGACGGCAGGTAGCGATGAAGCGCTCGAGATGCCTCTTTTTCCTTCAAGCATATTTTCTGTCGATATGTAATTTTGTAGCGTTAAATTCGATACGTCGACGCGATCCGTTGAAAACTCCGCAATATCCTTCAATTCACCAGCCAGCCACCCCTCCGGTATCTCGCCAAGCTCGGACGGGATGAGCTTATCAGGGAAAAGGTCGGCGGCGGTGGTTAGGGATTTGATCTGACCGGCGGAGAGCGTGTCGAGTTGGTCGATGGTTTTTCCGGCGATGGCGGCCATGGCGGCGCGGGTGGGGTCTTCGCCCCCCTCAACTGCTTTGATCTTCGCGCGAATGGGGTCAAAATCCACAAACCAGCTCTTAAACACCGCCTGTGCCATCTGTTCTAAAGTTTGGTTGGTTTGACGGTTGAGTTCTATTTTGTCATCGAACTGGGACATCCACTGACCCAAAAATTCTCTGTCTTCCTTGAGCTCAGGGATATTAACGTAGAGAGAGTGTGCATTTTCTCGATTTAATCCAGGCACAGCGCTGTCCGAGTTCATATGCTCTAAGCCCAATGACTTGAGTAGATAGTAGATAAATTTCAGTTCACTCAAGCTTTCCTTCTCAACGTAGAAGGATGTGTCGATAGGCCAAAAGGGCTTTTCCGATAGATGAACAGCACCAACGCTACCCTTTCTTCCGATTACAATTCCAGGACCTTGTGTGAAACTTTCAGAATGATGGTCAACACAGCCATTTGAACCGTAAACAGGTACTGCGCCGTGGCTGCGTTTCGTTCTAGGAAGGCCCTTTCCATACATAAAAGGACAGTAATCACCAATTGTTGTATCAGTCCAGTTCATGCCCCATCCCCGCCAAGTTCTTTTTGATCTCCACTTCCAGACGATCACTTTCCTTAAACTGTCCCTTCAACTGCGTGGTCAGCCGTGCAATTTTCTCGGCAAAGGGTTCGCTGTCCTCTTCCTGATCCGCCGCGCCGACATAGCGACCGGGGGTGAGGACATGATCGTGTTTTTGGATCTCCTTCAGTTTGGCCGATTTAACAAAGCCTGCGACATCGGCGTAACCTTCACCCATCTGCCAATGGTGGAAGGCACCTGTGACTTGCCCTAAGTCATCGTCGGTGAAATCGCGCAGAACGCGGTCTTTCATATAGCCCAAGTTTCGCGCGTCGATGAATAGAACCTCACCTTTGCGGTCGCGCAATTTGCGCCCACTTGCAGAGATGAGAGGTGGTCCTACTATTTCGACCAGTTAGCAGCCAGTTTAAGATGGATCAGGGTTTCATTTAGGCTGCCAATCTCATTGGTTCTGTTTTTCTTTCATAGGCTTCATCCGGCGTCAATATTCCGTGGGTCGAATGGGGGCGCTCGGCGTTATAGTATGCCAACCATTTTCCGATCCCGGCGCGTGCCTGCGATCCGGTTTCAAATGCATTGAGATAAATGCATTCGTACTTCAGCGACCGCCAAAGCCGTTCGATCATCCGATTGTCTATCCAGCGACCTTTTCCGTCCATAGATATCTTCACATCCGCATCTTTCAGTACCTGCGTCCATTCAAACCCAGTGAATTGGCTGCCCTGATCGCTGTTCATGATCTCGGGCTTGCCATATTTTACAATGGCCTCTTTCAGGGCCTCGACACAAAAGTCGGCCTCCATGCTGTTGGATAATCGCCAGCTTAAAACCTTGCGGCTGTACCAGTCCATGATGGCGACCAGATAGAGGAACCCGCGCTGCATCGGAATGTAAGTGATATCAACGCACCAGACTTGATTGGGTCGATTAATCGACAGTTCCCGCAGCAGATAAGGGTAAATCTTGTGCTGCGGGTGCTTCTTGCTGGTGTTTGGCGTCTGGTAAATCGGCACCAAACGCATGAGCCGCATTAAGCGGCGCACTCTGTGGCGGCCGCATTTGTGGCCCAGGCGTTGCATATACCGCCCCATTTGGCGGGAGCCATACCACGGTGTATCCAAAAACTGCTTATCAATGATGGCCATAAAACGCAGGTTCTCCGCGCTTTCGCCCTTTAGCTGATAGTACAGGTTTGACCGTACCAGAGACAGCAGCCTGCATTGCCGCCTGACGCTCAGATCGTGATCCTTGCTCACCATTTTTTGCCTCGCGTTCCGAGCAACTGAACCGAGGCGTTGGCTAAAAAATCCCGTTCCACAACCAGTTGGCCGATCTTCGAATGCAGCCTATCGATCTGGGCTTCATCAACGCGCCCCGGATCACCGCCTCGCTTGCTAAACGCTGAGGCCATATTGTCAATCGCAGCGCGCTTCCACGTCCCGATCTGAGTGGGGTGAACGCCGTATTTCTTCGCCAACTCCGCCATCGTCATTTCTTCACGGATCGCTTCAAGCGCAACCTTGGCCTTAAATTCAGGTGAATGGTTCTTTCGTTTCGTCATTTTGAATCGTCTTTCTCATAAGTCGATCCATCTTAACTACTGGTCCGAAATCTTGCGACCACCTCTGTCTTTAGGTTGACACCAATTAAGCAACGCTTCAGCCTACGGTTAATTTACTCAAGATCAGCAAGGATAAATTATGCCTAAAGTGGAAGTAACTTCTTAGTAAGCGGTGTCCCGTTCCCACGTTAAGCTGCCAATTTATTTCTGAGCGAATGGAATGACGTTATCGCCTCTCATAAAGGCCAGCGGCCCTTCGCTTTCAATCTCTTGAAGTGCAGCATTTCGGGCATCTTTGTCAGACTTGAACTGCTCATCCCAGACATGGCTTGTGTTGTCGTGGTCAACAACTTCGAGGGTCCAGGTTTTTTCATCTTCTAGGCGATATATTTCAATGGAGAAAGGGAAGCCATCAACAACAACGTGTTGGCTTTTTCCTGATGTCACAAGATTAGGTTCGTCATCGATCATTAACATGGCCTTCCAAGGGCGTTCGGGTTGATGCTATTTTAGCACCGGGCCATCCCCCCATCAATCAAGTGTTAAGATCGGGTTCGACAAAATTCCACGGCAGTAAAGCTTCAATATCACTTTGTTTGTGGCCGTTGACGATGGCAGTAAGGATGCCGGAGATGTAGGCGTGCGGTTCCACGGCGTTCAATTTGCAAGTTTCGATCAGGGAGGCGAGCATGGCCCAGTTTTGGGCACCTACTTCGTGACCTGCGAACAGGGCATTTTTACGGTTTAGGGCGATGGGGCGGATCGTGCGCTCGACCGGGTTGTTGTCGATCTCGATGCGGCCATCGGTGAGGAACAGGTTCAGGCCAATCCAATATTTTGCGATGTATTTCAGGGCCTCGCCGGTCGGGGATTTGGCCGATACTTTCGCGCGGCTATGGGTCAGCCATTTTTCAAAATCTGCCAGTATTGGTTTCGTGCGCTCAACACGTGCCGTAAGACGTGCATCGGCGGACTGGCCTTTGACCTCGGCCTCGATCCGGTAGAAGGCGGCAATCTGTTTCAGACCTTCCTGCGCAATTGGGGCGGCGCTGGCTTTGGCCACGTCATATAGTTTTCGCCGCGCATGCGCCCAACAATACGCCAGTTGCACATCCTGACTGACACGCTTGAGCAAGCGGTTGTAACCGGCATAACCGTCCACTTGCAGCATGCCGCTAAAGCCCTGCAATATATCATCCGCATATTTGCCGCCGCGCCCCGGCGCATAGGTAAAGGCCACACCTGGCGGGGCCTGCCCCAGCCATGGCCGATCATCGCGGGCCAGAGCCCAGAAGTATCCTGTTTTGGTTTTTCCTCGCCCCGGATCCAGCACTGGCGCTGTCGTCTCATCCATGAACAGTTTGGAGGAGAGCTTGAGGTTGGTCAGCAGGCAATCATAGACGGGTCGCAATTCGTATGCGGCTTTTCCGACCCAGGATGCCAGCGTGGAACGGTCAAGATCAACGCCCTGTCGCGCATATATCTGGGCTTGGCGATAGAGCGGTAAATGGTCAGCGTATTTGCTGACAATCACGCTGGCGACGGTAGCTTCGGTCGGCATGCCACCTTCGATCAGGCGCGGTTTGGCCGGGGCTTGCACAATGACTGCCTCGCAAGAGCGGCAGGCGTATTTTGGGCGGCGGGTGACAATCACACGGAACTGGGCCGGGATGATGTCCAGTCGTTCGGAAGTGTCTTCACCAATGATGTGGCGTTCCGCGCCACAGCTGCATTGAATGTTTTCTGGTTCAATTACCTCTTCGACACGCGGCAAGTGTTTGGGCAAATGGCCACGGTTGGATTTACGCGGTACAGGTTTTATTTTAGGAGGATCAATCGCCTCGTCCTCGGCATGAATGGCCGCCATCGCCGTTTCGATATCTTCCAGCGCCAGCTCAAATTGCCCAGGATCGACCTTCTCAGACTTGACCCCGAACAGGGCCCGCTTGAAGTCAGCCACCAGCTTTTCCAGACGCTGGATGCAATCCTCCTTGCGCTCAATAATACTGTCGCGCTCGGCAAGGCGTGTATCCTGGGCGGCAATATCGACCCGGGCCGCACGGACTATTGCCTTCAGCGCATCAATATCATCAGGAAGATCATCAGCATTTGTCATGGCCGGTTATTACCAGATTCTGCCCGCAAATACCCACCTAAATGCCGCTATGATTCACTCTGCCGCAGCCGGTGGACGCACCTCCAATGCATGAACTTTTCGCCAGTCCAGACCCGCAAACAACGCCTCAAACTGAGCGTGGTTCAGTCGCATCAGACCGTTGGTAATAGCAGGCCATTTGAACACGTGATCCTCCAGCCGCTTGTAGGCCATCACCAGACCGGACCCGTCCCAATACAGCAGCTTCAGCCGGTCAGCTCGTTTCGAGCGGAACACATAAACCGTGCCTGTAAACGGATCCTTGTGCAGATGGTTTTGAACCAGCGCCGCCAACCCGTTATGGCCTTTTCTAAAATCTACCGGTTCGGTTGCCACAAATATCCGAACCCGATTGGAAGGAAAGATCATGTGGCAACATTCAAGGCATGGGCTATCTCGGCAATCCGGCTCGCCGGAGTTTGCGCATCCAGCCGCAGTGTCACTCCACCGCTGACCAGTTCGATTGGCATATCAGGGGCAAATGAGGACACTTCCGGCTCGGGTATGCCCTCCATAACCACCGGCGCAAAAATCGCATTCCCAAGATCAGGCAAGACCAACTTGCCTTCCCGGGCCATGCGACGCCACTCCGACAAATGATTGGGCCGCAGATCATAGCGCTGCGCAACTGACCGAACCAACACCCCTTCAGCCAAACTCTCCGCCACGATCTGCGCTTTCAGTTCATCCGGCCATCGACGCTGCCCCTTCGGGCTCGAAAATATCTCGGACATCAGCCCTGACTCAGCCCGTAGCTCCGTTGAGTGCTCCATTGAGAAAATCCTTCCAATAATCAGAAAGGAAGGACTCGCAGATTACAAACCCAAACGTAAGGTGGGAGCGGGACAACGCTTACACTTCTTATAGCATCCCAGAGCTTTTGGAGAAATTGGAGACAGGCGAATGGCTGGCACCAGAGTTTCAAAGGGATTTTGTCTGGACCTGACCTGCCCCCCGAGGCTCCCTCATTCATAACGAGAGTTTGCGGGTTTGGATTCCATTTCAGGGAATTTACAGGAGGTGTCCCGAGAGTCCGTACATATCTACACGCATTCGTCTGACAGCACCCCTGACAGGGATATTCATTGCTGAAATTTGATTTTGACGTCGGCAGCTTGAAATTTGTCTTTCCCTGACAATGGAACCCACATTTTTGGTTCCAGTCTTTTGCCACCCCAAAAAGTTCCATTGCTGCTATTGTTGTCCAAAAGTTTAAGGGTGCCGTTTTGCACTGATAGGATACAGTGCTTTGCCGAGGCGCGCGAGTTTGCAGGAAGAACCAAATCGGCCCAGTTCGGATCGCGTCCTATTTTGATTGTTTTGCTGCTGCGAAAACTACCGATTTGCGCCAGTCGCACGGATTTCCTTTTGCCATCTGGGGTTAGTAATACCAGCTTCCAAGTTTCGATCGGTCCGACCGAACGGGGGACCATCGGGCTATGCCAGAAACACCCGCTATTTCGATCATACCGAGGTGGGCCGGAGACCTGAAGGCCAGGTAGCCCTAAGGATGTCAATTTGCGTAAACCCCGTGTCATACGGCGCCCGCTACCAAGGGGGGAGCCGTCGGCAGTACACATATGCAGGCCAAGCAATGTGCGCCCAATTGCGCGCCCGCCAAAAATCGTTTCTAAAAGAGCCCAATACAGAACGAAAATCCCAACGAAACAAAGCAAAAAGATCACTTCATTGGGCGCGTTCAACAGAATGGAGAGTATTCCCTCTGAATTTGTGTCTGGCGTTTTACTCATTGCGCCTATTTCTGTAGTTACAAACCGGCCGATGATTTTGGTTAACAATAGCACAGCGACCAAATCCACAAAGGCTGAAGCCATGAGCAGTTTCGCGGCAATGGGCCCGTCTATGCGTCCTCCTACAACAGCCATTAACCAAGTTCCAACAAGACTAAAACGAAAACAGTGTTCGCGGCAAAGACCAGCAATCCAATCGCACGCTGGTTTAAGGCAGCTGCCCCGTCATATTGGGTTTTCGCCCGATATTGGAAGCGACAAAGCCAGAATACAATTGCGAGCCCCAAAAAAGTGAAGAACTGAACCTGTGGTAATAGCCCATCGGACGTCCCGTCGGCAACCATTTCCGAGGCAGCAACAAGTGTCGCGGCAAATATCAGTGCCGAAATATGTGACATCACATGCCAATGTTCTTTGGCGGTTCTTGTCATACGCACCGATAGCGACCCATAGGCCCATCCCAGTGCCGTCGCAATAACTGTGATGAGGGCAAATCGAACAGTAAAAGGTGTTTCACTGAGAGAAACGGCAATTTGGGAAGACGCTCCACCAACATAATTACCAATGCCGTAAAACACGCCCAATGTGGTCCCAATTGATAAAATATCCGCGAACAACCCAATGAGGTTTGGCAGCGCAACAGGTGGTGTTTTGAATTTGTTTTTAGGTAAATCAAATTTGGCGGTATTGGGCTGATTAGGCATCATATTAACTTCCCGACGGCGGTATTGTGCTTATTAGCGGGCAAAATGCCGCTGATTGCAAGGCATGATCATCCGTTTCAGATAACAACAACTTACGTCCGCAATAACTGAAAACGGCAGGCTGGGCTAGCTTCTGCACAATTGACTGTCGGCGGAATTCCGCTATAAGTTGATTCTAATCTTTTAGTTTTTAAGGTAAATTAAGGTTGAATTATTATGAATAGAATCCTATTTCCTATTTTCGCATCGATTATGCTGCTGCTTAGCGCCTGTGTTGAAACGGCTGGTGTCGGTATGACCCTAAGCGGTGGGAGCTCTAAGGGCAAAACAACCGCCGAAATTGCTCTGGAAAAAGAGGCTAAGTCGTTGACACAAGTGTCACGTGACATTGTCGCCCGAAATACCGTTCAAGGTGTTGTTGCTGGTGCTGTCGCGGGTTGTTTGGTCGCTAAGCTGATGGGTGGGGATTGTGCTAAGGGTGCGATTGCTGGTGGCGTTATAGGGGGGGTCGGCGGCAACGCTGCTGGCCGCAAAGCGGCGAATGTGAACAAACAGCTTGTCAATCAGCGCCAAGTGATCGCCAATTTAAGTGGTGTCAATAAACGGTTGGGGTCGGTCCAAACCAATTTACGCCGCGTTGTTGCCGCGCAGAATTCAGAAATCAGCTCTTTGCGTCGTCGTCTGGCCAGCAACCAAGTGTCAAGATCGCAATATTCCAGTCGCATCCGGGCAATCAATTCAAACCGCAACGCTGTCGGCACCAGCCTGCTTCGTGCGGAGCAGAATGTTGCGAGGTCACAGCAAACTCTTGTGAATCTTGGCAAGCAAGACGGTAGGTCGTATTCCACGGAACGCAGAGCGGCGGCCAGCACAAAAAGCCGGCTAGCCAGACTGCGCGCTTCCTCTTCTTTGGCGCGTGTTAAGTAGGTCTTTTTCATCACATTTCCGGCGCGCTTATCGTAGCGTGCCGGTTTTCTATGTTCATCCGGAGGTTTTTTGTAATGGTTTCTAATTTTCGTCGTGGTTTTGTAGTTTCTACAACTTTTGCATCGGTGCTGGTGCTTGCTGGTTGCACAGGGGAAACCGACCCCTCAAAGGCTGGCCTTTTTGATAATCTCAACAACATAAATACTGGTGAATATGATAACCAGATAGCACAAGGCAGAGCAGAGGCCGCACGGATCATTCGTGATAACAAGGCGAGAGAAGCAAGCATCGCAAATTTGAACAATCAGCAAAGGGCGAATTCGGCTACTGCGGGTCGGTTGCGTTCAAAAATAGCTTCGGTTCAATCTCAATTGTCCTCGGCCAAAGCCAATGCTGCGGGTGACCCGGCCAAGTTGGCGCGCCTAAACCAATTGGGTGGGCAGCTTTCATCTGTGCAGGCCGCATCACAAAACGGTGGTTCGCAATCCGCACTAAATGCTGAGTTGGATAGCATCAGGCGGTCGATCCGACTTCTGTCCAGCTAAATATACCTGGCAGTTATTGGGTGAAAACGAAAAACACGAGAGCACTTGAAGTCTCAAAGTGCCGGTTTAGGGAATTTCTGGAATGAAACGATCTGTATTTCCAATTGACGCGAAACTTGTGGCGGCCAAAGTTGCGGCCGCAATCGTTTCATTGTTTGTTTTCGGTGCGACAACGGTTTGGGCGCAGTCGACAGAGCTGCAGGAGGGTTCTCCGACGCGGCATCCGGAAACCGGCATTGCAATACTTGATTGTGCGCCCGCGGTGCCTGCACCCGAGGACAGCTGCGTTGTGCGTATTCCGCCACGCCAGTTGCGCGGCACATTGCGTGCCGCACCTATTGGCGAAAAAACTGGTAAGTTTGAGTTTGTTCGCCCAGGCCACCAGCTTTTCCCAAAGGATCTAACTCTTTCAGAAACGATTGTGTTGATAGATTTGTCACCCGGCCCCACCGTTGACCGTACGAAGGCCCCAATTAAAACTGAGCAAAAACTGATACGGGAGTTTGTGAAATCTCTTCCTGTTGGGGAACGCATCGCAATTTACGGGTTCGACGGAAAGATGCACCGTTTGGTTGATTTTACCACGGATCGGTCTGTTGCGCTTAATGCAATTGATACGTTGAAGTTTTCGGGTGTGAATTCACGCATTACAACATTCTCCAAGGAGGCAATCAGTATTCTTGCTGGGCGAGATCGGGCCGTTTTGAAGAACTTGTTTGTCATCAGTGATGGGGAAGAAGAAGGCTTGTTTAACGCAGGCGAAGTGACTAGCGCTGCGATCAAGGCAAATGTATCTGTGTCGACTTTGGGGATGTTTTGGCGCAATAGTGGCAACCGAGTTACAGCCACAGCAATGGATAATCTAAGCAAACTGACAAATGGTACACTTGGGGCAAGCGTGGAGCTGAATTTGAAGCGTCCGGCGGATGCCAACAGAGCCCTAACTGAGTTTCAGTCCGTCTTGAATTCGTCAATGTCGAGTTCCGGTTTGATCTTGGCTGTGGGCACGCCCTATGAAGCTGATATTACTGTCCCAATGCAGGTGCCAGTGAGTGGCGTTGCAGGGTCCTATCAAAGTCAGGATATTAGTGTTCGCTTTATCCCGGTCAAAGCAGAAGATCCTGCTGAAGAAAATGATAGCGAAGCCAAAGCAGACGGCAAGGCATCGGCAAAAGATGACGGCAAAATGCTGTTTGGCTATCCGAAAATGTGGGTCTATTTGGCGGCGGCGGGTGTGGTGGCGCTTTTGCTATTACTGCTGCTGCTGTTGCTCGTGCGACGCAAAAAACCTGTGGAAGAATTGAGTGAAGACGACGGTCTCGATTTTGACGATTCCGAAATGGAGGGGAGCGAAGCCACTCAAATGTCTCCTTCATCCGCAAGGCTGGCAACGGCACATGCATTTTTGATTAATACGGTGACCCGCCAAAGAAGTCCTTTGACGGGCGAACGGACGTCTGTCGGGCGGGGCAGCACGAACATGCTGATTATTGACGATGTCAGCGTAAGCCGGATGCACTCGGAAATTATACGCAACCGTTCTGGCGGCTATTCGGTATCCGATCTGGATAGTTTGAATGGAACTCATATTAACGGCAAGAAAATCGCCGGTGTTGGCCAAGTAAATCCCGGTGACGAAATAAAATTCGGCGAAGTTACGATGCGTTTCGTGCTGGCCTAAACCCTGATAACACCCCGACAAGGAGTGCCTAAAATGAGCAACGACAAGACCAAATGGATTTTTGATAATGACGATAGTAAAACCGGCAATCTAGGGGGCGACTTTACGGAAAGCCTTCATGACGATCCAATCGGCAGAACGGATGCGGGGGTTGGAGATACAACCCAAGTCTCAAGCGACGACGAAACAACCCGTCTGATGCCGAGCAACGACAAAACCCAGATATTCTTGCCGGGACAAACGGGCGCGACGGCCTCATCGACGAGCTATGAGGATCTGGAAGATCCTGTTGTAGGTTGGCTGGTAGTGGTCAAGGGGCCAGGTCTGGGGCAATCTGTGCCTATCGGTGTGGGTATGAACACTGTCGGTCGAGACAGCTCCTCGCGCATTGCGTTGGATTTCGGCGACAAGATGATTTCCGGCAATGATCACGCCCGCATCATTTATGATGATGACAGCCGCGGATTTTTCATTGCGCATGGTTCCGGGAAAAGCATTACAAAGGTCAACGGCCAAATGGTTGCGACCACATTGCCGCTTAAGGCCTACGATGTCGTTGAGATAACAAAAGCTACGCATCTGCGGTTTGTTGCTTTTTGCAACGAGGACTTTGATTGGTCTGATTTGGCCGACAAAGGTTGATCGCAATGGCAGATGTAAGTGGCAAGCGTAGTCTTGGGCAACGAGAGAACCAAGAAGACGCATTCGCCATTCTTGCACAAAGTGAAGAGGATGCATCTAGCGATCTGTTAATGGTGGTATCTGACGGTATGGGGGGCCATATCGGTGGTGAGGTAGCCAGCAATCTGGTTATTAAGACATTTCAAACCCATTTTGTTTCTGGATCTACCGCACAAAATCCACGTGACCGCTTGCTTGAATCCGCCCATGCAGGCAATGCCGCTTTGGCGACCCGTATTGAAGCAGACCCGTCTCTGAAGGGTATGGGATGCACACTTGTTGGCGCGCTAAAGCTGAATGACAAACTGATCTGGGTTAGCATTGGTGACAGCCATGTCTATTTGTATCGCGCAGGCTCTTTGAAGCATTTGAATGCAGATCATTCAGTTTTTGGTGAGTTGATGGAGCTGGTGAAAGCTGGAAAAATCACCCAAGCCGAAGCAGACGCCCATCCACGTCGCAATGCATTGCGGTCCGCCGTTATTGGAACTGAGTTGGCTTTGATCGATATCAACGCGGTGGATTTGCAGCATGGCGATCTGATCATTTTGGCGACAGATGGATTGGACAGCTTGTCAAACGACAAGGTCGCAGCTCTTTTGGCCGACTCTGCTCGGGCAGAGGCCAAAATCATCGCCAATCAGTTATTGGAAGCCGTTGAAGGCGCCGGCCGCAGCAAACAAGATAACACAACCGTTGTGGTTTACCGGCATTCAGAAACCAACCGCAGCACATGGTCACCCGATAGTAAATGGGGATGGAACCTGAGTTCCAAAACAGGTTCTCCCACAAGTTTTCGCAAGGCAGGCCTATTGATTGCTGGTTTGTTTGTTTTGGCTGGGTTGATCGTGCTTCTGGCCTTCCGCGGAACGCCAGTGGTCAAGCCCGAACCAAGCCCCCAAACTACTGAGCAGACTGAAACCGCCCCAACCATCCCTAGAGATGAAGCAATTGGCGGGGGGGAAGTTGTTATACCAACTCCCCAACCCTCTGGCGATGGCTCGACGATAGAAGGTGGCGGCAGTGAAGCTGTCCCCGCCGAAACGCCAGCTGATCCGAACACAGAAGAGGGGAGCAACGGCGATAATGATAACGGAAATGACGCCACAATTGAGGACCCTAATGCCTCTACAGATGCGCGTTCTGATGCACCAGTCGACCTTGGTCAATAGTTGGGGTGATGTGCTATGAATTCGGTGTTGACCAAAGGCACGGTACTCGGGGGATTAACCCTAGGTGAGCCATTGGGGCAGGGCGGTTTCGGCATTACATATTTAGCTCGTGATAATAAGAGCGGGACAAAGTTTGCGTTGAAAGAGTATTTCCCAAGCGATTATGCAACCCGATTGCCCAACGGCTCTGTTTCCTCTCAATCAGATACGAAAAAGCTATTCGACTACGGACGTACGTCATTTATCGACGAGGCAAACACCCTCAAGACCCTACCACGCCAAAAAGGGTTGGTCCGCGTGCGAGGTGCGTTTGAGAGAAATGGAACTGCCTATTGCGTTATGGAATATATAGAAGGCGATCCGCTGGATAAAATGATCCCACGTCTCATTCAACAGTACGGCGGCGTCCCCCAGAATATAATCGAACAATTTCTGGATCCTGTGAGCTGGGCGCTCGCAGCAATCCATGCCAAAAAGCTGATCCACAGGGACGTTAAACCCGGCAACATCATGATCCGCCGCAACGGCGAACCCGTGTTGATCGATTTTGGCGCAGCGCGGGTTTATGGAAGACGCTCGAACGCGGCCGTGATGTTTACACGAAAATATGCGCCTATCGAACAATTTCCACCGGATGATAGCGGCCAAATACGTTCACTTCGAGAAGGCCCATGGAGCGATCTCTTTTCGCTTTCTGTAATGCTGTATGAAATGGTCAGTCGCCGTGTGCCGCCGGATGCTCAAACGCGCATGAATACTCTCAAGCAGACTGGCAAAGACCCTTATGTTCCGATTGAAGTATGCCTCGAAGAAAAAGGCGGGAGTCGTACACCCTATTCGCCGCAATTGTTGCATTTGATTGATTATGGCTGTGCGTTGATGCCAAGAGATCGGCCGCGAAACGCAATGTCTTATCGGGCACTTTTGATTGATGACGACAAGTTGCCGGAACGAGACGAGAATGCGCGTCGCTCCGCATCAATTGCTGACAATGCGAATTTTAGAACAAATGGGCGTCTCAGCGACCGCACCCGTGGGCGGATTGTTATGGCGTTTATTATAATGGCAATTGCCGTCGTTGCCGGAAGCTATGGTTTATGGGGTGCATTTTAATGATATCGTTGAAGAAGAAGGCACGATGGGCCGTTGGTTTGGCCACCGTTATTTTTATGGGCCTCGCGTCGGTGTCAATGGGCGGGTCGCCGCAGGACGTCGCAAAAATGGCCGATAAGTCAATCGGTAGGGTGATTACTAAATCCGGAACCGGAACTGGTTTCGTGATCGGCACGGTTCCTGGCAGTCGTGATCTATATTTTGCTACCAATCAACATGTCGCTGAGGTGTCCAAAAAATTTATTGTTGGGTTCGGTTTGAAAGACCGCGTCGTAACCTTTGTTGCGACTGTAGAGGTGATGTCAAAAGGCCATGACATGGCCGTCTTGCGCCTAAAGGTGGATGGGGCAGAAACCCACATCCCCCCCGCATTGGTGTTGGCACGACGAGAGATTGAGAAAGGCGAAGAGGCCTATGCTATCGGATATCCGGGCGTGGCAGATATATCGGTCGCTGATTGGACAAGCCCTGATGGGTTTGAAACCACCCTGACCGTGGGCCGCGTTAGCAGAGTTACCAACGGGACATGGGAAGGCAGGGATACGCCTATCGAAATTGTTCAGCACACCGCTTCGATCAGTGGTGGGAATTCCGGCGGACCATTGTTGGATGTCTGTGGTCGGGTGATTGGTGTGAATACGGCTTTTGCCGTAGAAGGGAATGACACCTATTTGGCATCGTCTTCGAACTCCTTGGGTAATTTTTTGCGCGATTCCGGCATCAAATATTCATCAAATTCCAAGTCGTGCGGGGGCAGTTTGTCTGGCTCCAAGCCCTATGCCATTGAACAGACAGGCGGGACTGCGTCCGGCGGTGGTTTGCCCGACTGGGCAATTGTTTTGATGGCATTGGTAAGTGTTGGCGTTTTAATTGGACTCGCGATAGCCATAGGGTCTTCGGGCAAGAAATCAGATCGCAAAAACAATCTGTTCAGTGACGATGACCCGCACATTGATGGAATAGATACAGGTGTTGCCTTGCGCCTGATAGCCTCGCTACCAGATGGGGGCCGGAAATCATTGGCCGTGACCACAGGGATGTTGAAAGCGGGCACCGTTTTGGGCCGGCCCGGAACCGCAGATTTGGCAATTGACGCGGTCAAGATCAGCCGCAGACACGCTAAAGTCTATCAAGAAGGTCGCAAATTGATGGTGATGGACATGGGCAGCACCAACGGCACAAAAGTCGATGGTAAGGCGCTGCGTCCACACAATCCAATGCAGATCAACACGTCTTCGGCTTTGGATCTGGGCGGCGTCAAAATCAAGCTGAGCCGCGGTTAGGGCGTGTCAGACAACGTCGTGCATATTCGCAATCTCGGGATCAAGCTGGGTTCTGAATTTGCTGTTATTATCGAGGCATTGGATTTGACCCCCGGTGAAGTTGTCGTATTGGACGCCGAAAGCGGGGCGGGGAAAAGCACAGCACTTGGCCTGATATCGGGGGCAATTGCACCGTCAAGTTTTAATGGCAGTGTCCATCGGTTGTCGGGGCTGGATGTGCATCAGGACCTGCCGCGCAACCAGTTTGCAGGGCCTGATCGTGTTGGCTTTGTTCTGCAGACCAACGTGCTAATGCCTTATCTGAATGTCATTGAAAATATCCAGTTGCCGATGCGCATTGCAGGGCTAAGCCCTGATGCGAGTTGGGCCGATCATCTGATTGGCACTTTGGGTCTTGCACCGCTTGAGCAGCGCAGGCCCATGCACGTCTCGGTCGGGCAGCGTCAACGGGCCGCCATCGCACGTGCCTTGCTGGGCAAACCCGAATTGTTACTGCTGGATGAACCTGTTTCAGCGCTGGATCCTGCAAATTCCGCTCAGGTGGAAAACCTGATCCAGATATTGGCCCAAGATGCGGGATGCGCCGTGGTGTTGGCCAGCCATCAGGCATTTCGAGGCGCGTTTTCGGACACACGCCGGGCTGGGCATCGCTCTATGAATTTGGAGGGCGTTTCCTATAGCGTCTTCTCGGACGATCCAAGCACAATGCAGGAGGACGCGACATGATCCAAAAGCTGCCTTTGTTCCTTGCTACCCGAGAGTTGCGCAGTGATTGGCTGGCATCACTTTGCTTCATTGCGGCGTTGGTTGGGGTTCTTGCCCCGTTGCTCATCATTCTTGCGCTTAAAAATGGGGTGATCGGGGCGATGGTCGGGCGTCTGATTGAAGATCCATCCAATAGGGAGCTTATTTCGGTGGGGGCGGGGACCCATGACTCCACATTTTTTGAAACATTCACTGCGCGACCTGATGTTGCGTTCATGATACCTGCAACGCGATCTATCAACACATCAGCTGATGCGGTGCGCAACACTGCTGGTCGCAAAGTCGAGCGCTCTGTGCCGCTCATTCCATCGGCATCTGGAGACCCTCTAATTGATGGTGAGGTGGTCGTTGCACCGGGTCAGGTCATCGTAAGTCAGACGCTTGCCGATACGCTGGGTGTGGGTGTTGGCGATGCCGTCGAGATACTGATTGGTCGCAATGTTGACGGGCGCTCGGAAATAGCGCGAACAAATTTGTTGGTGCTCGGCATCGTGCCCAAGGTGCGCTACGGGCGCGCTGCGATATTCATTTCTTTATCTGATTTGTTGTCTGTTGAACGGTTTCGGGATGACGCCAAAATCGAGCCAGACCGCTGGCGTGATACGCAACCTGATCCGCCAAGCTATGCTAGCTTTCGCCTGTATGCAGCTTCGCTTCAAGATCTTGAGGTTTTGCAACGTGATCTGGCGGAAATGTCCGTACGGGTTCGCCCACGCGCGGAAAATGCAACCTTGTTGCTCGGGTTTCGTAAGAACCTGAATATCCTATATGTCGCTGTCGCGGTCTTGGCGGTGTTTGGGTTTTGGGCGGCAATGGCTGCAAATCTGCGCGGAATGGTTGAGCGCCAACGTATTGCATTTAGCCTGCTGGACCTCATCGGTTTGCCCCAACAAGCGCGCAGCATGATACCGATTTGGCAAAGCCTCATCCTTGTTTCGCTCGGAATTCTGGTTACGATTTTGGTCGTTTTACCGATAACTGTCGCCATCAATGGGTTTTTCCAATCGGCAGATGGAGCTTTTGTTGCGCGCTTGGGCTTTGCGGACCTTGGCGCCACACTTGTTTTAGGGCTGCTAACCGCTCTGACTGCTTCAATATGGGCTGCATCCGCCGTTTGTGAAATCACCCCAGATGAGGTGTTACGCCATGCGTGAATTTGTTCTTAGTGCTATCATAATTATTGCGACTGCAACCTCGGTAGCCGCCGAAATCACATGGAAGGATAAGTACTATAACCCTGATCCAGCCGAAGGTGATTTGACGTTGCCCATGCCCTGCGGTGGGGCGATGACATTCCGTCGTGTTGATACACCCAATACGGATGGGGCGATCGGGGATGTAGCTGTGACGTTGGGCCAAGAAGGCGATGACCAGCCTTATCTTAACGGGCTGCGTCGCTCATACGTGTCTGGCGCGTTTTCGGACGAATCAGATCAGTCCGCAGTTTCCAAGGGCTTTTTCTATTTGGCCAAATACGAACTGGCTGAGGCTCAGTATACTGCAGTCATGGAGGTAAGTTGCCCCGCGAAAGCACCGCGTAAACGTGCCTTTGTTCCCGCCACGGATCACAGCAAATTGGAATTCGAATTGTTTGCCGAGCGATATACGCTTTGGTTGATGAAAAATGGCCCAGAAACCCTGCCGCGCGCGGGTGATACGCAAGCCTATTTTCGTTTGCCTTCTGAGGAGGAGTGGGAATTTTCTGCACGTGGCGGTATGGCTGTTGGAGACGCATTGTTTCGCGCCCCTCGACCTCCGTTAAAAGACGGTGAAGATTACAGCGAATTCATTGCCCATGGTGGCTCTGAAAGTGCGGGCGGCAAAATTCAGGTGATTGGCACGCTCAAAGGCAACCCTCTTGGGCTGTATGACATGCTGGGCAACGCGTCCGAAATTGTTGGAACACCATTTTCACTTGTTCGCCACGGGCGGTTGCATGGTCAGTCCGGCGGGTTTGTTAAACGCGGTGGCGATGCGCGAACCCCTCTTAGCGCCATCACAAGCGCCACCCGTTATGAAGTTCCACCGTTTGACGTTTTGTCCGTAGCCCCAACTCGGGACCGATATAGCGGAACACGCATCGCGATTGCAGGGCTTAGTATCACCTCGGCGGCCCAAGCCAACGATTTGGTTGATGCGTTGAACGCTATGGCCAAACTGGACAGCAAACTGAACACAGCACAAAGCGAAGAAGAAGTGCTGAAGATAATCGACAAGTTGAGCGGGGAGGTTTCCGTCCCACGCGCCCGGCAACAATTGGCGGTGATCCGCGATACGGTGCTGCGTGGCCGGGCAGAACGCAACGCGCAGCGTGATCGCTCGATCCGGCTTATATTAGAGTCTGGAACTTTGATGTGTAACCAGACCGTACAGCGTTACCTTAATGCATTGGCCATAAGTGTGGTTCTGCCTGCCTATGACGAAATAGAGGCTGAAGCGATTGCAACAGGGGATGGAGCTTTGCTGGAGGAGGTCCGCGCGGCAATGGCGGAAGCTCGCAAGAACATCAACGATATGGCTGCATTGGCGGAGAGCGAACTTCTGGATTATGCCAATCTGATGGAGGGGCTGGCAGAGGAGTACTCAATCGAGTTGTTGAACAAGCAATCCGCAATAGTTGCTCCAGACATTGAGGCTCGCAGTGCACGGCGCTCAACGTGCCTAGACGCATTGCGCACACATCTAACCGCGCGCCAGGCGGCCGGATTTTCTGACATCGAGCTGATAAAGCTGGATTTTCAGGGAATCGCACTATCTGAATCTGAAAATTAAACACCAATCAACGAGGAATAATCATGCGAGAGATACTAAACAAATCACTAGAGATGCTGATCTGGGTTGCGACAACATTTTTCATAATTATGGCCTGCTATACAGGCGCAATGATTATCCGTTTTGGTGGGCAGGTGTCAGGATCTGCAACAGAAACGATCATTGGTGGGTTTTTGACAATTATTTTTGGCATAACAATGTCATTTGTATTTGCGGGCCTCTCTTTTCAAATCATGGATATCCGGAGTTTCACAAAACACACAGCATTAGGATTGAAGCGTATGTCGAAATAAGTGCGGTGAGCGGTTGAAAAGGGGAGCGAGAATGACGAATGCGATACAGGGTCTCAAGCCCGGCGATATCATTCAGGATACATATGAAATCATCCGACTATTGGGTGAAGGTGGAATGGGGGCGACCTTTGAGGGGCGCAATCGCGCCACTGGACACTCTGTTGCGCTAAAGGTGATGACGGCAGAATTTGCGCGTAACAAAAAGGCTGTGCAACTATTCCAGCGTGAAAGCAGCTTGATGCGCACTATTCATTCGGATGCTGTTGCGCGCTATGAGACCACATTGCTGGACAAAACGGGTCGTTTGTTTTTGGTCATGGAATATGTGCCTGGAAAGTCGCTGGCGGCCTATCTGAACAAGGGTGCGCGTCTAGGGGACAGTGATGTTGCCAAGCTGGGATTGCGGTTGGCGACGGGGCTTGCGGCCATTCACAAACTGAACATCGTTCACCGAGACATTGCCCCTGACAATATTCAGGTGCCCAATGATGATATTTTAGGGGCTAAGCTGATTGATTTTGGCTTGGCTTCCGACACGATTGGCACCGAGAAATCTATTATCGGGGATAGCACTGCAGGCAAGTATAGCTATATGGCACCTGAACAGATGGGGTTGTTTGGCGGCAAGGCCATGGCGGCAACTGACGTTTATGCCTTGGGCTTGGTTTTGTTGCGGATTGCGGGTCATCGAGTTCCCGGCGAAGGCTTGGGGCCTTCAGCCATTGAGGCCAGACGTACAGACCTTTCCCTGAAGGGGTTGGGCCTCGCGCCCCCCCTTGCAAAGGCACTTTCTGCTATGCTGCGGGCCGACCCAGCAAAGCGCCCTACGGATTTGGTTTCGATGTTTCGCAAAGTAGTCGAGGCCATCAATAATTTAGGCAATCGGACAAACAGTGCCGGCAAGACGAAGATGGGAACCTCTGAAATAGAACCACAGGGCGGTTCTCGATCGTGGATGCCGATCATCGTTGCGGCATTGGTATTGATAGCGGCCGGCGCGAGTGTAATTTGGAGCTTCGTTGATTTTTCTGGTGACACTATTGGTCCAAGTGCGCACCAGTCTGAAACCGCGCAACAGGTCGCGGTTGCCGATAATCCATTTCAAGAGGTTGATGATTTGCTGGCCAAAGGGGGCAGCGACAATCTGAATGCAGCCTTTGGTGCGTTGATGGCGCTTAGCGCTGCTGAGGGGGCGGATGATGACAGCAAGATTGAGGCGCTCTTGCGGGTTGCGCGGATGTATGACCCGAAAACCCACAGCACCGAAACCTCTCCATTTCCCGAACCTAATGCTGCCGCTGCACTACGCATGTACCAACGCGCAGCAGATATGGGGTCAGAGGACGCTGCCAATGCGCTCGATAGACTTAAGGAATAGTATCATGTCTTTAATGCCAAATTCAGTGCTGGATCACATGCCTTTGGTGGCAGCACCGCACCAGCTAACCCAACCGAAATGGCCAATGGTAATCGACATTAAAATTAGGAGACCTGTAACATGCCACGTATAATTTTGATCACTTTTTTAGGTATCGTGATCCTGTTTGCAAATGTAGCGTCGATCACTTCAGCTGCGGCGGCGCAGGATGTGCCATTGTTAATGGAGGGCAAGGAGCAGCTTTATCAAAGGGTTTTGGTGCGTGACAGAACACCATCTCGCAACGCGCCTGACGGAGAGCTGGGGGAAGAGATTCCACCGCTTCGTGCGCTGTTTGTTTACAGTCGCAACGAAGACTGGGTTCAGGTTGGGCTGGATGAAAAAGGAACTGAATTGTTCTGGTTGCCAAAAACGGCTGTGGTGGACTGGAAGCAGAATATTGTGGCCACGTTTGACGGCTCGTCCGAAGTGGGGCGGGTGTTGTTTTTTAATGATCTGGATTCGCTCTATGAGGTCGTTGAGTCGGAAGATCCCTCAGTTCCAGACAGGACACTGCGTGCCGAGGCAGAAACCGCCGAAAACGGGGGGGACGTGTCGGAAACGATTATTGCTCTTGGTCCACGTGAAACGATTGATCAGCGTCAAAACCTATATGTGATGCCCATTTTGGGCAGCGAAGAGGCCATATTGGAAAATGGTGCTAATATAAATTTGCTAAAAGTCGCAGTTGCCCGTGTCAATCGCCAAGGGCCGCAACCCGATATCAATGCACCACACAGTGCACCTAGTGAAATCCGCAAGGTTTTTAAGGCGGGGGTGGTTTTTGTCGTTGATACCACCATTTCCATGGAGCCCTACATTCGGGGAACCCGCGATGCTCTCGAGGCAATTTTACAAAGCGTTGAGGGATCTTCCGCTTCGGACGCCATCTCGTTTGGGTTGATCGGATATCGTGACAATCTAAGTGGTGCCCCAAGTTTAGGGTATGATGTCAAAACCTTTGTGGATTTGGATGAAGGGTCGTCATCTGCTGCTTTCTTGTCTGGCATCGCGCAAATGAGCGAAGCAGACACCACATCGCGTAACTTTAGGGAAGATAGCTTTAAGGGGGTGGAATACGCTATATCGGCGATGAATTGGGAAGGGTATAACGCGCGGTTTATTGTGTTGGTGACGGATGCCGGCCCACGTGTCGCAACTGATCCACTGAGCGCAACTGGCCTGAGCGCTGAAGGCTTGAATTCCATCGTGAAAGAGCGCCTTGGGGCAGCTATTGCCGTGATGCACTTGCGCACTGACCGCGGCGCCAAAGACCATGAGAGCGCTGAATTGGCTTATAGGGCATTAACGAAACAAGCCAATCAGTCAGCTCTGTATTTTCCGGTCAAGGATGGCAACCCCAACATTTACCGAAAAGAGGCGCAACGTTTGGCAGGGTTAATCGTGGGTCAGGTCGTGTCATTTCGTGAGGGTGCCGAACCAAAGGATTTTGCCGAGAACCAACCCAATAGCGACGTCTTGGAAAATGCGATTGGGGCGGCTGGCCGCACAATGCAATTGGCCTTTTTGGGCCGAACGCGAGGTGTCGAGGCACCGGATGTGTTTGAGGCCTATATTGGCGACCGAGATTTCAAACGCACTGGCCTTAAGCCTTTATCTATCCGGTTACTGTTGAACAAAGCCCAACTGTCAGATCTAACAGAAGCGCTCAGCATAATTGCGGAACGTGGAGAGGCAAGTGTGATCAATCCAAATGAGTTTTTCGCACAAGTTCTAGGAGCGGCTGCAGACATGAGCCGCCGACCAAATAACGTAGCGGGACGGGCAGATGCAACGATTGCCGATGCGGTTGCCATTCCCGAATATTTGGAAGGCTTGCCCTACAAGTCACGAATAATGAACATCACCGAAAGTGATTACGTTCGGCTAACTATTTCAGAACAACAAGGGCTGATGAATGAACTTTTTGAAAAAATTGAGCGTTACAAACGATACAACCAAGCGACAGATCAATGGGTCGATTATCTAAATACCGGCGGATCAGCGGAGAGCCTTTTGTATCCAATGAAATTGGACGATCTGCCTTAGTAGAGATGGTCGCGGGATTTCGGACCAGCAGTTAAGATGGATCGACTAGTGAGAAAGACGATTCACAATGACGAAACGAAAGAACCACTCGCCCGAGTTCAAGGCCAAGGTTGCGCTTGAAGCAATCCGCGAGGAAATGACGCTGGCGGAGCTGGCGAAGAAGTACGGCGTGCACCCCACCCAGATCGGGACGTGGAAGCGAGCAGCGATTGAAAACATGGCCACGGCATTTTCCAAGCGAGGCTGCGATTTGGAACGAGCCGATGAGGCACAGATCGATAAGCTGCATTCGAAGATCGGTCAACTGGTTGTGGAACGTGATTTTTTAGCCGATGCCTCGGTTCAGTTGCTCGGAACGCGAGGCAAAAAATGGTGAGCCGGGATCATGATCTGAGCGTACGGCGGCAATGCGGGCTGCTGTTGCTGACGCGGTCGAACCTGTATTATCAGCCGAAGGGTGAAAGCGCCGAGAATCTGAAACTCATGGTGATCATCGACAAGCAGTTTCTGGACACACCTTGGTATGGGTCGCGGCAAATGGCACGGTATATGCAACGTCAGGGCCACAAATGCGGCCGCCACAGGGTTTGCCGATTGATGCGGCTTATGCGCTTGGTGCCTATTTACCAAACACCGAACACCAGCAAGAAGCACCCCCAGCACAAGATTCATCCATATCTCCTTCGGAAATTGGCGATTGACCGACCCAATCAAGTCCTCCTCTCGGGCATGTAAACATGCCCTGCCGGGCAAAGGGTGTGTCGATATCACTTATATTCCGATGCGACGCGGGTTCCTTTATCTGGTGGCCGTTATGGATTGGTACAGCCGCAAGGTTTTGAGCTGGCGATTGTCAAACAGCATGGAGGC
>Ga0209345_10001403_pt1 | contig 28832 bp, 26 predicted proteins | sample Cruoilmetagenom7_FD_187294 | JGI IMG/M metagenome (GOLD analysis project Ga0209345, IMG submission 187294) | Oil polluted marine microbial communities from Coal Oil Point, Santa Barbara, California, USA - Sample 7 (SPAdes) (version 2) | ecosystem: Environmental > Aquatic > Marine > Oil seeps ...
AGAATTAAAAGAGATGCTCAAAGAGCTGCAAATAGTGCTCCTAATACAATTACAAGATATCATTTACAAGATATTGCAGAACGTATTAATGCAATATTAGACCCTAAATAATTTATTCATTTAATTGAATTCAATAAAAAAAGCCTCCAAATTGGAGGCTTTTTTTATGATTTAAATTAACTCGTCATGCTGAATTTATTTCAGCATCTCATCATATTAATATCAAATCGTTATGAGAACCTGAATCAAGCCTGCCTGTCGGCAGACAGGTTCAGATTGACATATATTTTACCTTTTAAGTGTTTTTTAATACTCAATAGATTTGGTTATTCTTGTAATCCTAAAACCTCCAATCCCTGTTCAAAAACTACATCAACAGGAATATTCTGTTCACTTAACATATCTAAATCCGATTGTAAATCATTTGGAATGATTCCCTTTTCAGCTACAAGCTTTGCTACTCCGTCATAATCACCATTTCCTTGTAATGTTAAAATGATATTAGACAACTCTTCCATTGCTGATTGCATTTTATCATAATTCACTTTGTAAATTCCATTTTCATTTTTTGTAAACGCCCCTTTTTCTTTAAAGAAATTAAAACGAATCATATTTGCTTTTCCGTGAGCACTTGCAGCTCCAAAACGTACTGAACGAAAAATACCTGCCATAAAAGTGGTCATATAATCTTTCATGTCTCCATCTATTTCACCTTTCTTATGCAATTGTTGTACCATATACAATCCTAAAATATCTGCTTTGCCTTCTTCTAAAGCCGAAGCCAATTCTTTCAACGAACTTCTTACACTTCCTTTATCATTAATGGTGTTTTTTATTCCTAAACCATGTGCAACTTCATGAAACATAGTATTTGCGAAAAAAGCATCGAAAGTAACATGACTTCGTTGACTTTCATCTATCAACTTTTCAGAAATAGGAATCATTATTTTATCGAACTTTGCACGCATTGCATTTTTTAATTGTAACCTTCTTGTTCCTTTTTGCAATTGCACTTCTTCATCATTAGGTAAATTTATCGCAATTGTTTTTCCGCCAGCATTGCAATCGCCAGCATAATAAACTACGTCATAGGCATTTAAATCAGAATCTGTTCCAGGTGTTTCTTTTTTATAGGCTTCATCTACAGGTAAACCTCGCTGTAATTCAGGTAAAAATTGTGCAAATTTCGCTAATTTCTCACTCCAAACTTGGTCTTTGATTAACACGTAACCTTCGTGAGAAGCTTTACTTCCAAACAACTGATCTTCATAGGTTTCTATCGGACCAATTACAACATCTAACGTATTCGTTTTCATATCCATCCAAGCCAAATCACTTGTTTGATATTCATCATTTAAAAATGCTTGCGCACGTAATTTTAAATACTTTTTTAACCCAGCGTCGTCTGCCAATTTTGAAGCATCTAATAACAATTCGGAAACTTCTTTAACTTGGCTTTCAAATTGTTGGTGGTACGGAATGGTTTTTAAACTTCCATCATCATTCCTTCTAACAAATGTGTATAAACTTGACTTTGAATCATCTTCAAATTTTTCAAATTCATCTTTGGTCATATCAGCGGGATAATAATTAGCTCCAGCTGGCTTTGCTCCTATTCCATCAACAAATGAAACATTACCATCTAACCTATCCCAAGGACCGTAGTTTATTTCCATAAACTTTTTTGAATTTTCATTCGATACTTTTTCAAATAATGAATTCTTATCACCATAGGCTTCATACCAAAACAGCTCATTCATTTTATCCGCTGCCTTAATTAAAATTGGCAACATTTTTCGTTGATTTTCAGTTAAAACACTTAAATCTGATGTTAGTTTAAATGAAACATATTTATCTAAATTATTTTTCATACTTAAATCATTTTCTTCAGTGGTAACTTGCTTTACAGGTTTCCTTGCTTCTTTATTTTCTTTACAAGAAATTATAATTGTTAAAAGTAGTATTCCTATTATTTTTCTCATGATTTTTAATTGTTTGGATTAGCTATTAAAATTAAGAAAAAAACGTGAGGTATTACCTCTAAAGAAATTTCTTTATTTTCTTAAACAAATATTGTAAATGCATTTAATTATGTTTGCTGTCCTTTTTACGGTTACAATCCATATTAAGAGAAAGCCCTAAAAAATGGACAATGCCAATTAGGAATTGGGAAATTATATTAAACCAATTTTTAGCTATATTTGAAAACAGTATTAAACTATAAATAATTTAACCCTGAGTTTTTTAACTTACACAGTTTTTAGGATAGTGTCTAAAAAACCCAAGCACGAGCTTGGTTTTTTTAGTTTACAATCAGTTATTTTATTTTTTCAATAATATCCTTTATTCGTTTTTCTTCCGAATTATATTGTGTTGCTAAACTTTTCTTTTCTGGAAATTGTTCAATCATAACCGTTGTAGATGGAAATGCAAATTCGACTCCTAATTCAGCCGCTAACTCTAAAATTGCAATATGCAAACTGTGTTTAGATGATTGTTCTTTACTCCAATCCAAGGCTACAAAATATACATTTACCAAAACTAATAGTGATGAATCTCCAAAACCATTAAATTCAACGTTAAAAGCTTCATCACGAGTATCAGGATGAATTTCGATAATTTTTCGAACGCCTTCAACAAAAGCATTAATCAAATCAGGAGGAGTATCGTATTTTAAACCTAAATTAGTAGTGTATCTTCTGTAGGCACGCAATCCCTTATTATTCACAACCATTTCAGACAATGTGCTGTTTGGTATTTGATAAACTGAAGTATCTGCTGCACGAACAGTTGTGGAACGGAAACCAACCGTTTCAACAGTACCAACTACAATTCCTGCCTCTATCCAATCTCCAATATGAAAGGGTTTGTCAACAAATATCATAACTGTTCCAATCAAGTTTTTAACTGTGTCTTGAGAAGCTAATGCAACCGCAATACCACCTATTGATGCACCAGCAATAACCGTTACAGGTTCAATACCAAAAAGCGTTAATAGCTTTAAAAAACCAAGAAATACAACAACTCCTGTTAAGAAGTTATTTAAAATTGGCACTAATTGATCGTCTAATTTGTTATGCGTAGATTCAGCAAATTCTTCGTAAACACTCATTACCACCTTTACTAATTTTAGGAAAACATAAATCCAAAAAACAGTTTGCATTATGTGTAATGCTAAAAACATAAAAGTATTTATATCTAATGGCAGTAATAATGATGGCAAAAACTTTTCAATAAATTTTATTAATAGTAATAAAACTATTGGCCTGGCTAATTTTCTTAAAGCAATATTAATTTTTTCATTAGATCTGTGTATTATCCAATATTGAATTTTTCTTAAAACGAAAAACACTATTTTTCTTAAAATAAAGAATAAACCAATTACAAGAATAATTAGAATTGATAAACCTAAATATTGCCATAATTCAACATTAAAAAATGAATAATGACCCGCATCTGGAATTATTTGCTGTAATTTTTCGGTATGCCAAGGAAAAATACTTTTATACAATTCTGGCACTATCGAGGTTGTTTCAGGTGAATAATACCAGTTTCCTCCTATTCGTTCAACATAAATTTCTGGCATTTGGTATGGAAACAATACATATCTATTTCCAATTTTATAACCTGTGGTATCGGAAAACATTTTATCAGTTGGCACTTTACTAAAATCAACTTTCAGTCCTTTTCCATCTAAAATTTTTTTCAATTTAATGGCAATATCTTCTGCTTCAACTCCTTCAAAACCGTAAATAGCGGCAGCCGCCTTTGAAGGTTCATATGAATCTGATTGCAAAAAATATAAATGTGTATAAACTGCCGAATTCGGATTACTTAAATCAACTTTAACTTCTTTTTGTGCGAATAAAGATGATGAAAGCAATAAAAAAAATAGAATTTTTTTCATACTAATATAGTTTTTTAAGTAGCTTCAAATTTAAGATAATTCTATATAGGTAAAAATGATTATCTCCTTTTTCTCTTTTTATATTTATTTTTTCTTCTTGAAGTATGAGTTATCGTATCATCAAAAGTATCTTTTGCCTTTTCGCCTTTATTCTTTCTCCAACTTGAAGTTCCAGGGATTAGTTTTTGCAATAAATCTAACCTGCCAACATTAGAAAGTGTATTTTGAATCCATTGTTGATTTTCTTTCTTATACCAAAAGAAAAATTTATGCTGATCATCTCTCTCCTTTTTCGTCTTAGGAGTTTTCATTGGTTTCAAAGTATAAGGATGATATCCAGAATAATAGATAACCGTTGCAACTGTCATAGGAGTTGGAGTAAACCCTTGCACCTGCTCTAACTGAAAACCCATATCTTTTGTTTCAGCAGCTAAATTTGCCATATCTTCCAATTCACAAGCTGGATGACTAGAAATAAAATAAGGAATTAATTGAAGGTTTAATTTATTTTTGAAATTAATTTTATCGAAACGCTCTTTAAACTTGTGAAAATATGAAAAAGAAGGTTTTCGCATTAGCTTTAAAACTGGGTCAGACGTATGTTCAGGAGCAACTTTTAATCGGCCAGAAACGTGGTTTTTCATTACCTCTTCAGTGTAATCATCCAATTCTTTTGGATCTGCTTTTTTATTGAATTCTGGCACCAACATATCATGTCTAATTCCACTTCCAATAAATGATTTCTTAACTTTTGGGTGTTTATCAACTGCCTTATATAATTCAGTTAAAGGCTTGTGCGATGTATCTAAATTATGACAAATTACAGGTGAAATACACGATGGAGCAACACATTTGTCACAAATTTCCTGCACCTTGCCTTTCATTTTATACATATTTGCTGAAGGCCCACCAATATCGGATAAATAACCTTTAAAATCAGGCATTTCAGCCACCTTATCAACTTCTTTTAAAATAGATTCCTGACTTCTACTTGCTATAAATTTTCCTTGATGCGCCGAAATTGTACAAAAACTACAACCACCAAAACACCCACGGTGAATATTTATTGAAAACTTTATCATTTCAAACGCAGGAATTGGTCCTCGCTTATTATATTTTGGATGTGGCAGGCGTGTAAATGGTAAATCAAAAGAAGCGTCAATTTCCGTTTCAGTCATTGTTTCATAAGGCGGATTGATGACCAGTGTTGAATCACTAACATCTTGCAATATTCTGTCTGCAAACAATTTATTCGATTCTTGCTCAATAGTTTTAAAATTAGATGCAAACTTTTTCTTATTCAGCTTACATACTTCGTGAGAATAAATCTTAACATCAGTCCAATTTTTGTTTTTAGGAGCTTCACTATCTCTTGGAATTAAAAACGCCGTTTGTTTCACCGATTTCAAACTAGAAAAAGGCACTCCCTTTTGCAACAGCGTTACAATTTCACGCAATGGCTGCTCTCCCATTCCATACACCAATAAATCAGCTTTGGAGTCTTCTAAAATCGTTGGTTTTAGAGTATCGCTCCAATAATCATAGTGTGTAACTCTTCTCAAAGAAGCTTCAATACCACCTATTAACACTGGAACATCTGGAAACTTCTCCTTTAAAATATTTGAATAAACCGATGTTGCATAATCAGGTCTAAATCCTTTATCTCCATTTGGCGTATAAGCATCCTTATCTCTCTTTCGTTTACTTGCCGTATAATTGCTAACCATTGGATCCATACAACCACCTGTAACTGCGAAAAATAATTTAGGAGCGCCTAATTTTTCAAAATCTTGTAAATTATCGTGCACACTTGGTTGTGGTACTATTGCAACACGCAAACCGTAACTCTCTAATATACGACCAATTACGGCAGGCCCAAATGCAGGATGATCTACATAAGCGTCACCGCTAAATAAGATTACATCTAGCTCTTCCCAGCCTCTTAACTTAACTTCTTTGTTTGTGGTTGGCAACCAATCTGATAGTTTATTCATTTTCATCGTTAGCAAAAATACGCTAATTATTACAATTTAAACGCTTAAAAAAACTGTGAACATTTGTTAAGCAATGTTAACTTATGTTAATGAATTAAACCTTTTCAAAAACTGTTGGTCTTAGTATTAAAGAAAACATAATAAATAATTTTAAAAACACTAAAAATGAAAAAAACAATAGGAATTTTAACATTGGCATTATTATTAGCAGTGAATGTGAATGCTCAAAGACAGCAAAAAAACGGAAATAGAAAAGGTTTAAACCAAACTCCGGAACAAATGGCAACTCTACAATCTAAGAAAATGGCTTTGGCCTTAGATTTAGACAAAAAACAGCAAGATGCTGTTTACAAATTAATGAAAACAAATGCTGAAGAGCGTTCGGTTTTACGAGAAGAAATGAAATCTAAAAAAGAAAATGGTGCTAAACTAAATGGCAATCAAAGATTTGAATTAAACAACAATCGTTTAGATAAGAAGATTGCTCATAAAAGCGAAATGAAAAAAATCTTAAGCTCTGAACAATATCAGAAATGGGAGAAAATGAGTGCTTTAAATAGTCGAAATCGTAGTCAAAAAATGAAGAAAAATTTTAATAACCAAAAACAGAGAGGAAATAGATCGCAAGGAAAGCTTTAAAAAATTAGTTTAGTTATTTGATTTGATAATTGTTTGAATGAAAAAACGCTTCAAAATTGAAGCGTTTTTTTAGTTTTTACAAACCGTATATTATTTGAATCTCAAATTTGAATTGAATTCATAAAAATTTTATTCTAAATTTTTAAGATAGTTCAATTTTGTTTTCCAAATCTCTAATTTTTCCTCATACACTGCGATTTGATCTCTTACCTTTTTCACAAATGGATTATCTTCGGTTGCATTAGAAATAAAACCAACATTATTATCTAATTGCTGAATTTCCCTCACAGTTTCATCTATTTTCTTTCTTATAAATAACTGCTCAGAATCTAATTTTCTATAATTCTTTTGTTCTAAATAACTACTAACTAAGTTTTCAAACTTAATCATTTCAATATCTTGCTTTTCAAGGTCATTACCTGAAACAACCTTATCTAACAATTTATTAAATTTCACTTCAATATGTCTCATTTCATATGGAACTCTTCCTAAATCACGCCAATTTTTAACGTATTCCTTAATGTCATCTATTGAAGTTTCTAACTTTTTCTCTAAGTTATCTTTAATTGTATTTAAAATCTCTTTTTTCTTTTTTAAAACTTCAATCTGCTCTTTATTTCCTTCGTCTTGTTTGTCGTGTAATCGGTCAAAATAATGGTTACAAGCATCTTTAAACTCTTTCCATATTTTATCGGAATATTTTCTAGGAACGTGACCTATTTTTTTCCAATCAGATTGAATTTTCTTCATTACATGTGTTGTCGATTCCCAATCTTCACTATCCTTTAAAGAATTAGCTTGTTCAATTAAAGCTTTCTTCTTATTTAAATTATCTAAATGATCTTTCTTTATATCTTTAAAAAAGTGATTCTTTTCAACATTAAATTTCTTAGTAGCTTCTTTAAATTTATTCCAAATTTGATCACTTTTCGCTCTTGGGACTTGACCAATACTAAAGAATTTATTTCTTAATTCTTCAATAGTTTTAATGCTCTTTTGCCAGTCACTTCTAGATTTATTATTTGAAGTATCATGTGAATTAATTGCTTCAACCACTTCTAGCTTTAAATCAATATTACCTTCAAATTTAGATTTTAATTCTTTGAAGAAATCATGTCTCTTATCATGTACCTTTTTTGTTGATTCACTAAACCTATTCCAAATTAATTCGCGATCTTCTCTTGCAACCGGCCCAATATCTTCCTTCCATAGTTTGTGTAAAATTTGCAATTCTTTAAAAGCTTCATTTACATCTTCCATTTCGGCTAGTTCTTCAGCCTTTTCTACCAATTTTAATTTTTCTTCTAAGTTATGCTTAAAATCTAAATCACGTAAATCATTGCTTAAATGTAATAAGTCGTAAAACCGCTCCACATGATGGTGATAAGTTCTCCAAGTATCATTGTACTTAGCTCTTGGAATTGGCCCTACTCCATTCCATTTGTCTTGAATACCTTTAAAAACCTTGTACATTGTAGCTCCATCTGCATGGTCAATTAAATGTTTTAGTTCCTCAATTACTTCAAGCTTTTTCTGTAAATTATCCTTTAATTGATTTTCTTGATTTTTAAAGAATTCTGTACGTTTTTGTTTAAAATCATACAAATAACTATTGTACGTAGATTTTAACGGATTGCTGTATTTAAAATCGATAACATTCCCTCCTTCGCTTAAAAACTTTTCCTTTTCTTGCTTAAGAATTTCTCCAAACTTTTTATTAAAAACGTTTTTAATTTTATTTACATTATTTGAAATGCTTTGGACTTGACCTTCTTTAACTAATTTACCCAATTCCTCAACCAACTCTTCTAATGAATGATTGTTATAATCAATCATTTCAACTGGAGAATGTTCAACGCCTTCTGATGATTCAGCTATTTTGTCTTCAATCTCATCAACAGCTTTGTTAGACGGAACAAAAGTTTCTTTAGGAATTTCTTTTTCAGGAGTTTCTTCTTTCACTTCAACAATTTTGGAAGCTTTTTCTTTTACTTCAACAACTTCAGGAATTTTATCTTCTGATGTTTTTAAAGTTTCTTTTTTAACTTGTGGAATTTCCTCTTTTGAAGTTTCTGAAGATTCGTTTGTAACTTGTGGTGTTGTTTTTTCTTCTTCTGACGGTAATTTAGTTTCTTCTGCCAACATATTAAAATGTTTAAGGTTCAATAATTATATTCATTAATAATTTAAGGCAAATTTTGATTTGCCCTTTTTTATAAGATGACAACTTTTTGTAAAAGTTGCGTATTTATGTTACTGCTTTTAAATTATTCCAAATCTCCCAAGATTTTTCTGCTTGAAGTTCTAACATTTTAAGTCCGTTTATAATGCTAGCACCCCTTTTTTTACCTTCCTGCAAAAATTTTGTTTCTGACGGATTGTAAATTAAATCGAATAATAAGTGTTTTTCAGTGATGAATTCATACGGAATTGCTGGTGCTTCATCAATATTAGGAAATGTTCCAACCGGTGAACAATTAATGATAATGGTATAATTAGTCATTATCTCTTCATTTAAAACAGAATATAAATAATTATCATCATTCAATCGTCTAGAAACATATTTGTATTCAATTTTCAATTTTTTCAACGAAAACGCTATTGCTTTTGAAGCTCCTCCAGTTCCTAAAATTAATGCTTTGGTATGATGCTTTTTAAGTAAAGGTGAAATAGAATTTTGAAAACCATAGGTATCGGTGTTATAGCCAATTAATCGATTGTCATCGGTAAATTTTATGGTGTTTACAGCACCTATTTCTTTTGCATCTTTATCTAATGCATCTAAATATTTAATCACTTTTTCCTTGTAAGGAATGGTTACATTCATCCCTCCAAATTCATCTTCTTTATGATACGTTAAAAAAGGGAATTCTTCTATTTCAGGGATGTCAAAATTAACATACTTTAAATTGGTCAATCCAAGTTTCTGAAACTTCTCGGTAAAATATTTTTTCGAAAAGGAATAAGCAATGTCTTTTCCTAATAATCCATATTTTGTTCTACTACTCATCTATATATTCTTTTGGTCTTTCACCATATTTTTCAATTAACAATATAATTCCTGCTCCTACACCAACAAACAAGAGTGCAAACCAAGTTTCTGCATTAGAAAAATCTGGAAAGTATCTTTCAAAATTTTGAATCACTTTATTTCCATTTGCATCAAATAATTGTTGTCCATCAACAATTTTATATACTTCTTTTTTCCAAGGCCAAACAATTCCCAATGATCCTGTGATAAAACCTATAATTACCGCTGTTACAATTTGGTGCCAGCGTTTTAATACATATCCTAGAATGTGAGATGTTATTACTAAGCCAAAAGTCGAACCGCCAGTAAACGTTGCAATGATTTTAAGATACCTCATTCGCTCTTCATTATTCATAAAACTGAAATCTCCAGTAAAAACTTCTGTAAGAGTTTTAAACAACATAGTTACCGAATCTACTAAAAGTAGTACATAATTACCCATTAAAATGAGAATAAAAGAGCCTGATAATCCAGGTAAAGTCATTCCTGAAACACCAATAATTCCACACGCAAAAACGAACCATAAATTATCATTTTCTTTAGCTGGACTCATAAAACTTATAGCCACACCTAAACCAATTCCAATTATCATTGAAACTACATTCTTTGTACGCCAATCGTTAAAATCTTTCGAAATGTAATAAATAGAACCTAAGATCATTCCAAAAAAAGCACTCCATACATACAGCTCATATTTTTGTAATAAAAAATCGAGTGCTAATGAAACACTGAAATAACTAAACATGCTTCCTCCAAAAACTAGCAATAAAAATGTTGCATTTACATAATTATAAAAGCTTTTAAATCTTCCATTAAAAAGCAATAAAAAGGCTTTGTAATTTATTTTTCTGAAAGAATAAATCATTTCTTCGTAAAAACCCAAAACAAAAGAAACTGTACCACCAGACACGCCAGGAACTTTATTTGCAGCTCCCATTGATAAACCTTTTATAAAAAGGAAAAATTTATCTTTTAATGTCCTATCTCTTGCCATAAAAATATTCTAATCTTTAGATAGTTTTTCAAGAATTATAATCATTGAAAACCCAAGAATCGCTAATAAAATTGCCATTAATAATTGCGGATCACCATTAAATGTGCTAGGTAAAATACTTTCTTCATTTAAAGGAACTTGTTTTCCGTGCGAGTTAACTCTCCAAGAAATGACTTCTTTCCAAGGCCAAATTTTATTTAATGAACCAATTATAAAACCTGTTAATATTGCCAGTGTTAAATTTCGATATTTAATAAAAAACCACTTTAAAATTTTTGAAAAAGTGAGTAATCCTACAACTGCACCAAGCGCTAAAATGCCCAATAATTTCACGTCTTTTTCATCAATTGCATCTAAGACTGGTTTATACGCCCCTAATAATACCAAGATAAATGCACCTGAAATACCAGGTAAAATCATTGCACAAATAGCAATTGCACCTGCAATGAAAATGAATAACATTGAAGAATTTTCAGTAATTATTGGTTCTAGGGTGGTAATATAATAGGCTATCCCAGCTCCAATTATCAATATAAAAAATATTAAGAAATTCCATTCAGAAATTTGTTTTCCTACATAAATTATACTTGCTAAAACCAAACCAAAGAAAAAAGACCAAACCAAAATTGGTTCATTTTCTAATGCCCAAGAAATTAATTTTGCTAAGGAAAATATGCTTATAGCTACACCTATTAATAGTGCTAATAAAAAATTACCGTTAATTGCTTTCCAAAAAGGTTTGACTCCTTCAGTTTTTAAAATTCGTAAAGACTTTAAACTTACCGAACTTATGGAACTCAATAATTCTTCATAAATACCTGATATAAATGCAATTGTACCTCCCGAAACTCCAGGTACAACATCTGCGGCACCCATTGCAATTCCTTTAAGCGTGATTACTAAATATTGGATTAATTTTCTTTCTTTCATTTGTCTATTAAGGTTAAAAGACAAATGTAAGATTTTTAATGAAGTTTACTTAAAATCCTTTAGAATATCCTGAACTATTTCTTTCTTAAATAAATTTGGAAATAATTCACTAATAATACAATGGTATTCAAAATCGATAGTTAAGGCATTTCGCAAATGAAACTCTCCATTCTTAAAGTCGTTTAATTCGAAATATACACAGCCTAATCTGTATTCAATTTCAGCAAAATCGTTAAAATAATATTTCGCCTTTTCTAAATTTTTTAAAGCGTTAGAATATTCACCTAAATAACAAAGAACATCACTTAATCCAGCCCAAATGGCAATGTCTAAGTCTTGTAATAAAATACAGTTTTGAAAAGCTTTTACTGCTTCTTTAAAAAAGTTTAGTTTTAAATTAATTTCAGCATATTTCCTCCAAAAATTACAGTTTTTATCATCTATCTCAATAGCCTTATTAATGTAAAAAAGTGCTTTATTATATTGATTATTTTCTAAATATAGTTTTGTTATTGACAACCAGCCTTTATCTAACAAAGGATCTTCGTGAACCGCTTTTTTATAGTTATCAATTGCTAAAGCTATTTTATTCATACTTTCGTAACAATGACCAATACGCAAAAACACAAAAGCCGTTGGGTCATCTAGTTCCAAAGTGGCTTTATAATTCTCAATTGCCTCTTCAAATTTGTTTATTTGTTCAAGTGATTTTGCTTTTTCTAAATAAGCACCAACAAAAAATTCATCAATTAAAATAGCGTAATCAAAGGCTCTTATGGCTTCTGTGTAATTTTCTAAAATAAAATTTTGTCTCCCTAATTGATGCCAAGCTACTTCACAATAAGGATCTTTATTTATGTAATTATTCAAATACTCAATTGCCTCTTCATGCTTGCTTTCCATATCGAAACAATATATAACATTGTAAAGTGAAGAGTAGTCTTCAAAATCAACATCTAAGCATTTTGCAAAATTCAAACGAGCTTCATCAAAATTGTCTAAATACAAATATTCCATACCTATCATCGCCAAAACATCGGCTTCATCATCAGTATATACTAAGGCGATTTTTAATGATTTTATAGCATTTGCATGGTCATCTTTTTTTGAATAAATACTAGCTTGTTGCACATAAACCTCTTCATTCGTTGGTTCAATTGCTTGTAATTCATTTAATAAAACTACTGCTTCATTTAATCTATCGTCAAAAATTAACAATTCAGCTTGCAGCAATTTTAAAATAACAGAATTTGGATGCTGGTTTAACGCCAGTTTCACTGCTTTTTTAGCCAAAGTGTTCTTTCCTGAATCGATATAATAATGGATAATTTGTTCAAATTCTAACGAATCAAAAAAATAAACACTGTTAGTTTTAAGCATAGACTCAAACTTTGATAACGCTAAATTATTCTCTTTTGGAGTTAATGACATCATAAAGAAACGGTTATTAGTACATCAATAAAAATACACGAACTCGATTACAATTTAAATTTAAGTTCTAAATGTTTTTAACAAATTAATTAACAAAATGCTTTATATTTGTATTCCAAACAATGTTTGGTACTGTAATGAGTAAAAAAATTCTACTTAACTCAAAAGAAATTCACATCATTTTAAATAGATTGGCTTGTCAGTTAATCGAAAATCACGATAATTTTGAGAATACCGTTTTAATTGGAATTCAACCAAGAGGCGTAGCATTGGCCGAACGATTGGTTTCTATTTTAAAACAAGACTACTACATTGAAAATGTTAAACTTGGACATTTAGACATCACTTTTTATAGAGATGATTTTAGAAGAAGAGAAGCTCCTTTAGAAGCTAACAAAACATCTATTAATTTTACTATTGAAGATAAAAATGTAGTTTTTATCGATGATGTATTATTTTCTGGAAGAAGTATACGTTCAGCATTAACAGCAATACAATCCTTTGGAAGACCAAGCGATATTGAATTATTGGTTTTAATAGACCGAAGATTTAGCCGTCATTTACCTATTCAGCCAGATTATAGAGGAAGACAAGTAGATGTTATTAATGCCGAAAGAGTAATTGTAAACTGGAGTGAAAAAGACGGTAAAGATGCCGTTTATATTATAAATAATTAATTATAGATGAGTCAGTTAAGCGTAAACCACCTTTTAGGAATCAAACATTTAATTAAAGATGATATTGATTTAATTTTTAAAACCGCTGATCATTTTAAAGAAGTTATTAATAGACCTATTAAAAAAGTACCTTCTTTAAGAGATATTACAATTGCCAATCTTTTTTTTGAAAATAGTACACGTACAAAATTATCTTTTGAACTTGCCGAAAAAAGACTCTCAGCCGATATTATTAATTTTTCCGCGGCTCAGTCTTCTGTAAAAAAAGGAGAAACTCTTATCGATACTGCCAATAATATTTTGTCAATGAAAGTTGATTTAATTGTTATGAGACACCCAAATGTAGGTGCTTGTGATTTTTTATCAAAACATGTAGATGCCAAAATTGTAAATGCAGGAGACGGAACTCATGAACACCCAACACAAGCCTTATTAGACTCTTATTCAATTAGAGAGAAATTAGGTGATGTAAAAGGAAAAAAGATTGTAATTGTAGGAGACATACTACATTCAAGAGTGGCATTGTCAAATATTTACGCTTTAAATTTACAAGGAGCTGAAGTTAAAGTTTGTGGCCCAAAAACTCTAATTCCAAAATACATAAAAAGCTTGGGAGTTGGAGTTGAATATAATATAAAAAAGGCTTTAGAATGGTGCGATGTTGCCAATGTTTTACGAGTTCAAAACGAAAGAATGGCAATCAATTATTTTCCTTCTACCCGTGAATATGCTCAATTATTTGGAATAAATAAAAAACTTTTAGCATCACTTGGCAAGAAAATTGTTATTATGCACCCAGGCCCAATAAACAGAGGTGTAGAAATTACAAGTGATGTGGCAGATGCCGACCAATCAATAATTTTGAATCAAGTTGAAAATGGGGTTGCTGTTAGGATGGCGGTTATTTATTTATTGGCACAACAAATTGAAAGAAATAATTAATGAAGATTCATAAAACTAAAACTTATACCGAGCTAAAATTTGAGGAAATTTCACTCAAAAATATTGTTAAAACAATTAATGCAAGTATTTCTGATTTTGAGAATCAGAGCCTTATCATTAATATTTCAGAAAAAATTAACATAAAAGTTGAAGATTTTTCATTATTTTTGAAGTTAAGTAAAACTAGAAAAGAACATGGCACAAGTTTTGTTCTTGTTTGTAAAGGAATTGAAATTGATGATATTCCAGATGAAATAAATGTAGTTCCATCTCTTGAAGAAGCAATTGATATAATTGAAATGGAAGCTATTGAACGAGATTTAGGATTTTAAACAGGATTGCGTATTGATGAAAAAATTACTCTTTGTAACATTTTTATTGTTTTTCACTTTCTCATTTGCTCAAAATAATGAAGTAAATGAAGAAAAGAGTACGCTTAAAGAAAATCTACCTCCAACTATCACAGCAGTTTCTGCTTACCCAAATCCATTAATTTCAAGAACTAAAATAAATTTTAAATCAACACAAGAACAAACCATCGAATTTTCAATAAAAAATTTACTGGGTAAAGTTGTGTATCTTGAAAAAATAAATGCAAGGGTTGGCTATAATTCTATTCCATTTACACGAAACAACCTAGGAAAAGGCATGTACATTTATGCTTTACAAACAGACACAGAAGTTGTTCTTAAAAGGCTTGTTATTAAATGAGTTTAAAACTCACCATTCTTGGCTGTCATTCTGCAACTCCAAGAGTAAATGCTCACCCAACATCTCAATTTCTCGAAATTAAGAACCATAATTTTTTAATTGATTGTGGAGAAGGAACTCAAGTTCAACTTAGAAAATACGGTGTAAAATTTTCAAAAATAAAGCACATTTTTATTTCTCACTTACATGGTGATCATTATTTCGGACTCATTGGGCTAATTGCGACTTTTAGATTATTAAATAGAGAAAACGCACTTAATATTTACGCTCCCAAAGGGCTTAAAGAAGTTATTACATTTCAATTAAAACTATCCAAATCTTGGACAAATTTTCCTTTAGTTTTTCACGAACTAACTTCAAAAGAAAGTGAGCTCATATTAGAAGATGATAAAGTGGAAGTTTATACAATTCCCTTAAACCATAGAATTTACACTAACGGCTTTTTGTTTAAAGAGAAATTAGGAGAACGAAAATTAAATATTTCTGAGATAAATAAATACGATGAAATTGAAATATGCGATTATCAAAATTTAAAAAATGGTAGAGATTTTCAACTTGAGAATAGAGAATTGATTCAAAACGATAAACTAACTCTTGATCCTCCATTTCCGAAAAGCTATGCTTTTTGTAGTGACACTTCTTATTATCCTAGTATAGTTCCTATTATTAAAAATTCAACGTGTTTGTATCACGAAACAACATTTTTAAAAGACAAAGAAGAATTAGCGACTTCAACCAAGCATTCAACAGCAGAGCAAGCGGCTCAAATTGCCAAAGATGCCAATGTAAAACAATTAATTATTGGTCATTTTAGCAATAGATACAAAAATAAAGACTCATTTAAAGACGAAGCGAAAACAATTTTTGAGAATACCATTTTAGCTGAAGAAGGAAAAACTTTTGAATTTTAATACGTATTTGTACTTAATAAAACCAACGTACAAGCACTTTCAAAATAAATATTATGCTTTTCTAAAAGAACTTCAAGCTCCTTATTCTCAGTTCCAGGGTTAAAAATGACTCTTTTTGGTTTCAAAGCCAAGATATAATTATAAAACGATTCTTGATTTTTCGCATTTAAATAAAGGCTAATTGTATCAATATTCTGAAACAAATCTTTAGATTTAATTATTTCCACTCCATCTACAAATCCTTTTCTATTACCTATTGCTACAACTGAATATCCTGTATTTACCAGTCTTTTAATTGCCATATTCGAATATCTAAACTCATTCAATGATGCACCTAAAACCAAGGTTGTTTTTTTCATAGATAAATTTTAACAGCTTATTAACTTTTTTTTAACACCTAAAAGTGTCACAATACTACCTTAAAATCGTTCTTATAATATAAATATTGATACTAAAATTAAATAAAGGAAATATTGTAATATTTGAATTAATTACTTAAAACCTTTAAAAAAAGCCTCTAAACTTGCATTTTAGAGGCTTTTAATTTTTATGCTTTCAGTTGGTTTACCAACGAATAATTACACTTCCCCAAGTAAATCCACTACCAAAAGCAGCCAATACAACTAAATCATTCTCTTTAATTTTTCCTTTTTCCCAAGCTTCAGTTAAGGCAATAATAACTGATGCAGCTGTAGTATTTCCATACTTTTGAATATTACTATGAACCTGATCGTCTGTTAATCTAAATTTCTTTTGGATAAATTGAGTAATTCGCAAATTAGCTTGATGTGGTATTAACATATCAATATCCGAAACTTCTAGATTATTTGCTAATAACCCCTCATTAATAGCTTCAGAAAAACGCACTACCGCATGTTTAAATACAAAAGTTCCGTTCATATATGGAAAGTACGATTCGTCATTTTCATCATTGTTCTTAATTATTTTTGGCACCCAATGACGTATGCTTGGTGCTAAAACAGTTAATTCTTCTGCATGTTTCCCTTCTGAATGTAAATGTGACGATAAAATTCCTTTCGTATTATCTTCAGTTCTAGAAAGTACAGCTGCTCCAGCACCGTCACCGAAAATTACAGAAACACCTCTACCTCTTGTAGTTACATCTAATCCTCCTGAATGAAATTCAGAACCGACAACTAAAATGTTTTTATACATTCCAGTTTTAATAAATTGGTCAGCAACCGACATAGCATATATAAATCCTGAACATTGATTTCGAACATCAAGAGCACCAACAGTTCTCATATCTAACATTTCTTGTAATTGAACACCGCCACCTGGAAAATAATAATCAGGACTTAAAGTTGCAAAAACTATAAAATCTATATCATCTTTTGTTATACCAGCTCTTTCAATTGCAATTCGTGAAGCTTTAGCTCCCATTACTGCAGATGTATCTTCACTTCCTTCTTTAATCCAACGTCTTTCTTTTATACCTGTCCTTTCCTGAATCCATTCATCATTGGTATCCATAAATGCAGTTAAATCATTATTTGTAACCACATTATCGGGCACATAATACCCTAAACCCGTTATTTTTGAGTTATACATAAAATTTATTTTTGGTTTTATTTTAATAAACATACAAAAAACTTCATTTCCGTACAATTATATTCTTGTTATTCGATTCAAATCACAATAATAACACATATAAATCAATCTTTAATTTTAGGTTCTTTTAACATTTTATTAGTAGAGTAAATTCTCATATTTCTGTAGCTTTATTGAATACATTATCAATAAATAATCAAACCATGAAAAAACTATTTTTTGTAATTACACTATTCTTGAGCACAATCATCATTGCTCAAGATAATTTAACGTATCAGGTCCCACCAAATGAAATTTTAGAACTTGCAGAAGCTCCATTGGCACCAGCTATGCGTATGGATGAAAAAGGTCAAAATTTTATTTTTTTATACCGCTCTAATTTTAAAACTATTGAAGAGCTTTCTGAAACCGAAATGCGACTTGGTGGACTAAGAATTAACCCTAAAACCAACATTAGTAGCAGACAACGTTATTATACCAATATAAAAGTACGTGTTGGAAGAACTTCTAAAGAAGAAACCGCTACAGGATTACCTGAAAACGGGCGTTATTCAAACTTTTCTTGGTCACCAGACCAAAAAATGATGGCTTTTACTAATACTGTTAATAATGGTGTAGAACTTTGGATATTGAATATTAAAGAAAAAGCAGTTAAAAAAATAACTGATGCAAATTTAAATGCAAATACTGGAAGACCATTTTCTTGGTTTAAAGATAGTAACTCGCTACTTGTTAAAACTATCTCAAAAGATAAAAAACCATTGATTGATACTAAAACGGCTGTTCCTATTGGACCAACAATATCGGTTAGTGAACAAGGTGTAAAAGCACAAAACCGAACCTACCAAGATCTTTTAAAAAATAAAAGTGACGAACATAATTTTGAACAGCTTGTATTGGCAGAATTATATAAAGTTGATTTAAACGGTAATAAAACCTTATGGAAAGGAAATGATATGTACAGAGGTATGTCTTTCTCTCCAGACGGAAATTATATTATGGTAACAACTATTGAAAAACCTTTCTCATATTTAGTTCCTTATAGAAGATTTCCTTCAAAAACAGTAATTTATGATGTAAATGGAGATTTAATAAAAATAATGTTAGAAATTCCTTTAATTGAAGATTTACCTAAAGGATTTATGGCTGTTAGAACAGGTATGAGAAACCTCAGTTGGAGATCTGACAAACCAGCTACGCTTTATTGGTGCGAAGCTTTAGATGGCGGTGACCCAGCAAAAGAAGTTGATTTTAGAGACGAAGTTTTTGAATTAAAAGCTCCTTTTAATGGGAAAGCAACTCCTATACTAAAAACTATTGGCAGATTTTCAGGTATAGAATGGGGTAACAATACTACTGCCATTGCTTACGATTATTGGTGGAATACTCGAAATACTAAAACCTATATTTTTAATCCATCTAACAATAGTGTAAAACCTAAATTAATTTCAGATAGAAATTACCAAGATAGGTATAACGACCCTGGAATTTTTGTAACTAAAAGAAATGAATTTGGAAGATATACACTTTCCTTAAATAAAGGAAAAACCTATTTAATTGGAGACGGATACAGCGAATCTGGTAAATTTCCATTTATAGATGAATTAAATTTAAAAAGTTTAAAAACAAAAAGATTGTACCAATCTAAATTAACCGATAAAGTTGAAGGTATTTTAGATGCTCTAAATATAAATAAAGGAGAAATTATTGTTCGTATAGAATCTAAAAACGAATACCCTAATTATTATATTAGAAATATTAAAAGAAGTTCAAAACCTGTTGCTTTAACAACTTTTAAAAATCCTTTTAAAAGTATTCAAAATGTTCATAAAGAAGTGATTAAATATAAAAGAGATGACGGATTAGAACTTTCTGCAGTTTTATATTTACCAACAGATTATGAAGAAGGAAAAAAATATCCTATGGTAATGTGGGCATACCCAAGAGAGTACAAAGATAAAAGTAGTGCCGGACAAAGTACTTCAAATTCAAATGAATTTACATATCCTTATTATGGTTCTATGGTTTATTGGGTTACCAGAGGCTATGTAGTTTTAGACGATGCTTCTTTCCCTATTGTTGGTGAAGGTGACGAACAACCAAATGATACTTTTATTCCTCAATTAGTTGCAAATGGAAAAGCAGCGATTGATGCTGTAGATGCTTTAGGACATATTGATAGAAATAAAGTTGCCGTTGGTGGACATTCATATGGTGCTTTTATGACTGCTAATTTATTAGCACATTCCAATCTTTTTGCTGCAGGAATTGCGCGAAGTGGCGCTTACAATAGAACGTTAACACCATTCGGTTTTCAAAGTGAAGAACGCAATTATTGGGAAGCTCCGGAAATATATTATCAAATGTCTCCTTTTATGCACGCTGAAACTATGAAAACGCCATTATTGTTAATTCACGGTCAAGCAGATAACAATTCTGGAACGTACCCTTTACAAAGTGAACGTTATTTTAATGCTTTAAAAGGACTAGGAGCGCCTGTTCGCTTGGTAATGCTGCCAAAAGAAAGCCACGGTTATAGTGCTAAAGAATCTGTTTTACATATGCTTTGGGAACAGGACCAATGGTTAGAGAAATATGTAAAAAATAGAGATGTAAAAAATGAAATTCAGAAAAAAGAAAATGAACTAAAACATTAATAATTTAAAAAAAAGGCAGCTTTAAAGCTGCCTTTTTTAATATACTTTCATTACTTTTTCTAACTTTTTACGCTCAATATCAGGTATATAGGCATCATTTGCAGCATAACCTACTGGCAGCAATAAAAATGCTCTTTCATTATCTGGTCTATTCAATATTTTCTCTAAAAATCGCATAGGACTTGGCGTATGTGTTAAAGTTACCAAACCTGCATTATGAATGGCAGAAATTAACATTCCACAAGCTAAGCCAACAGATTCATTTACATAATAATTTTGATGCTTTGTACCGTCTTCATCATATTCAAATGGTCGTTTAAAAACTATAATTAAATAAGGTGCAATTTCTAAAAATGGTTTGTTTGCATTAGTCCCCATTGGTTTTAAATCTTTCAACCAAACATCACTCATTCTATCTTCGTAACTTTTCCTTTCTTCTGCTTCGGCGGCTTCTCTAATTTTCTTTTTTAACTCAGGGTTTTTCACCACACAAAAAGTCCAAGGTTGTTTATGAGCTCCTGATGGTGCTGTTGAAGCCGTTTTAATTAGGTTCTCAATAATTTCAATGGCAACATGTTTGTCTGAAAAATGTCGAACGGATCTTCTTTTATCATTAAATGAAAAATAATCCTTAGCACGTTTTTCCATTTCTTGTTCCGAAAAAGTCGCTCCATTATACTTTATATGCTTAAAACCTTCAACTAATATATGTTCTTTATTACTCATTTCTTCAGCTCTTTAAAAATTTAAAAATACTAATTATATATAGAGAATTATGATTTGCTTGGAATTTTACTCATTGCATGTTCAGTTATAGCAGTAATTGTTAAAGACGGATTTACTCCTGGATTCGCTGAAATCATGGAACCATCACAAACTAACATATTTTTGTAACCAAAAACTTCATTGTTTTTATCAATCACTCCATTTGCGATTGAATCGGACATCACTGTACCTCCTAAAATATGGGTAGTGGTCGGCGTTCCAAACAAAACATCTATAATGTTACTGTAAGGAATTCCATGTACCTTTTTCGCATATTTTTTACTCAAAGAAAGTGCTTCTGGAATAAATGCATTAGGTTTATTCCCTTTCTCTTTCACAGTTTTCATTTTACTAAATTTTCCTAATTTTATTCTTAAAGTACTATCTAACGATTGCATAAATAAAAGTACTGTACTTCGTTTAGCATAATTTTTTATAAACATCGTTTTAAAAAGCCTTTAAAATTTAGTTTTGGTTCCCACAACCACTTTTTTAAATTCCAGTTTGTTTTTGGAAAATCATTAGCTTTAAACCATTTTCCTTTTTCAATTACTAAAACTTTATAACCTTTTTCAGACAATCTTAAAGCGCTTACCGAGCCTCCAAAACCACTGCCAATAATTATATAATCGTAATCTAATTCCATCGATTTTAAATGTAGTATTTAAAAGTAAGTTTCACAAATTTTTACATGACACGCATTAAAAGTGTCAGTTTGTCAGAATTAAAAATTTGGTACTCTATTTGACAAATAGAAAGCATTAATCTAATAATTAAAAATAAAATTATATGGCAACTGGACATATTAATGTAACTGCTGAAAATATTTTTCCTATCATTAAAAAATTCATGTATTCAGATCACGAAATATTTTTGCGTGAATTGATATCGAATGCAACGGATGCAACTTTGAAATTAAAACACTTATCAACTTTAGGTGAAGTTAAAGGTGATATTGGAAATCCTATCCTTGAAATAAAGGTAGATAAAGACAAAAAAGAAATTAGAATTATTGATCAAGGAATTGGTATGACTGGTGAAGAGGTTGAAAAATACATCAACCAAGTCGCTTTTTCTGGAGCTGAAGAATTTGTAGAGAAGTACAAAGATAAGGTTGAAGACTCTGGAATTATTGGGCACTTTGGTTTAGGGTTTTATTCTTCATTCATGGTAGCTGAAAGAGTAGAGATCTTCACAAAATCATTTGACAAAGATTCAAAAGCGGTGCGTTGGGAATGTGATGGAAGTCCACAATACACTTTAGAAGAAACTGACAGGGCTGAAAGAGGAACTGAAATAGTTTTACATATTGATGATGATTCTTTAGAGTTTTTAGAAGATTCTAAAATCACGGAACTATTAAACAAGTATAATAAGTTTATGCCTATTCCAATTAAATTTGGAACGAAAGAAGAAAATTTACCATTACCTGAAGGAGCTGCTGAAGATGCAAAGCCAGAAACTGTAACAGTGGATAATATTGTAAACAATCCTTCTCCAGCTTGGACAAAAAGTCCTTCTGAATTAAAAGATAAAGATTACAAATCTTTTTATAGAGAATTGTATCCTATGCAATTTGAAGAGCCTTTATTTAACATACATTTAAATGTCGATTACCCTTTTAATTTAACAGGTATTTTATACTTTCCTAAGTTGAATAAAAGTGTAGATCCTACGAAAGACAAAATTCAACTATATCAAAATCAGGTATTTGTAACGGATAATGTTGAAGGAATAGTACCTGACTTTTTACAAATGCTACGTGGGGTTATAGATTCTCCAGATATTCCATTAAATGTATCTCGTTCTTATTTACAAGCAGATGGAGCGGTTAAAAAAATAGCTAGCTACATTACTCGTAAAGTTGCTGACAAGCTAATTAGCTTGTTTAAAAATGATCGTGAAGGATTTGAAGCAAAATGGGATGATATTAAAGTTATTATTGAGTACGGAATGCTTTCTGAAGAAAAATTCCTCGAAAAATCTGACAAATTTGCATTGTACCCAACAGTTGACAAAAATTATTTCACTTGGGCAGAATTAGAAGAAAAAATTAAACCAGCCCAAACTGATAAAGATGGTAAAATGGTTGTTCTTTACGCTTCTGATGAAAAATCTCAACACAGTTATATTCAAGCTGCAAAAGATAAAGGATATGAAGTATTGTTACTAGATTCTCCAATCGTCTCTCACTTAATTCAAAAATTAGAAGGAAGTAAAGAGAATATTCAATTCACAAGAGTTGATGGTGATCATATCGACAACCTTATTAAGAAAGATGAAGATGTTATTAGCAAGCTTTCTGATGAAGAAAAAGAAACTCTTAAACCAATTATTGAAGAAGTAATTCCGAAAGAAACTTATACAGTTCAAATGGAAGCGATGGATTCAAACGCCAATCCGTTTATTATTACACAGCCAGAATTTATGCGTAGAATGAAGGAAATGCAAGCTACAGGTGGTGGTGGAATGATGGGAATGGGTAATTTTCCAGACATGTATAATTTGGTAGTGAACACTAACAATGAGTTAGTAAGTGATATTCTAAATACAAAAACAAAGAAAAAGCAAGATCGTTTAATTCAGCAAGCTTTTGACTTAGCAAAGCTTTCACAAGGTTTGTTACAAGGTGAAGAACTAACTAAATTTATAAAACGCAGCTTTCAAATGGTGAAGTAAACCATTAGAAACAAAAGAGTTTAACATACATTTAATAAATAGCCTCAACAAGAGTTGAGGCTATTTTTATTACTTTTACCCAGAACTTAGAAATTGGCATTTTTATTGATGTCTATAAGTTTTTTACAATGAAACACTTTTTTAACTACATATTATTCTTTTCAATGCTATTATTTAGTAATATCGCTTTAGCACAAAGTGATACTACAAAAACTAAAAAAATAGATACTGAAATAAACGTAACTAGAAGCACAAATCAGTTAAAGGCGAAATCACAAAATTTTAAAATAAAACCTACTCCCAATGTTAATTTTAATATTGAAAAAAAGGTAAATACCGAAGTTATTTTAAAAAATTTAAATAAAAATAAAACGTCTAATAACACTTCTATTTTAATGGAGACACTTCCAGAAGATAGAGATATTATAGGAAAAAGATATTGGGAAGGAAAAGATGTTACTCACAAAAAGCTTGTGAGTTCAATGAGCTTAGGAACGATTTACACTACCACTAAAGAAGTCCGAGTTGAATGCAGAGATCATAGTGCAGTTGATGGTGATATCATTAAGATTTATATTAACGAAAACCCATTGCCATACAGCGTTGTTTTAAAAGGGAGTAGATTTACTGTTTACTTAAAATTAAATGAAGGCTACAATCGCATCGATTTTCAAGCTATGAATCAAGGGCAATCAGGACCAAATACTGCTGAATTACTACTTTTTGATACCAATGATAATTTAATTTCTTCAAAAGAATGGAATTTACTTACAGGTGAAACAGCAACGTTAGGTGTTATTAAAAAATAATTTATGCTGTTAGCTGCTTCAGGAATTATACTTCAAAATAATAAAATACTACTCTTACAACGAACCAATTACAACAATAAATATCCAGGTTATTGGGGCTGTCCTGGAGGACGTGCTGAACCCAACGAAACTGCTGAAGAAAATGTAATTCGTGAAGTTAAAGAAGAATGCAATTTAGAATTCACCCCAACCTCTATAATAAAAACTGGAGTATGGAAAACAAAAAAATATTACCGCTTTTTAGGTAAATGGTCGGGCTCCATCATTATTCAAGAGGAAGAAGTTTCAGACTATGGATGGTTTGATTTAAATGAAACTAAAAAATTAAAATTGGCTTTTGATTATTTAGAAATTATTGAATTATTGGCAAAATATAAGCACCTAAGGTAACAAGCCTTTTAACAAAACCTTAATAATTTTAACACAATGAAACTGTAACTATTCAGTTTTAACATCGTCTCTTTAATATAGTTACATTTTAAAGAGCATACTAACTCGTAAACTAATTCAAATTAAAACACTGCATTCACATACAGTTCCAAATGAAATAAAAAATATTAGGTTGCAAGATTATGCGCCAAAGGTTTTTTACAAATTCATCCCTTCAAATAGTGGCATAAAAAAAGCAATTAAAAAAGGGTTGTTTTTATCGAATGGAGAAATTGCACAAACCGGAACCTGGATTAATGCTGGTCAGAAAATTGAATTGGTTGAAGATATTTTTCAACCTAAAAAAGTATATGAATTTAGTTTAGAGATTATTTTTGAAGATGAGCATATTGCCGTCATAAACAAACCTGCAGGGATTTCGGTTAGCGGTAATTCTTTTAAAACCATTGCAAATGCTTTAACCTACAATTTAAAATCAAGTTTAGAAAGTGATGCTTTAACTCCAACTGCAGTTCATCGCTTAGACAATCAAACCTCTGGATTGCTATTAATTGCTAAAACTAAAACAGCTCAAGTTGAATTGGGCAAACAATTTGAAAATAAAACCATTCAAAAAAAATATTGCACCATCGTTATTGGAGAAGTAAATACAAATAGAATTATAGATTTACCTATTGAAAATAAAGATGCCGAGACTGGTTTTGAAATTATTCGTGTTTCAAATTCATTAAAATTTAAAAAACTTACTTGCTTAAAGGTGTATCCAAAAACCGGAAGAACACACCAAATAAGAATTCATCTTTCATCAATTGGACATCCTATTTTAGGCGACAAACTTTACAGTGGTAATGAAATAGTACATAAAGGAAAAGGATTGTTTTTATGTGCATCTGAACTAAAATTTATGCATCCTAAAACTTTTGAAGTCATAACTTTAAAGTTAGATGTTCCTCACAAATTTAAATCGCTTTTGGTTCGGGAAAAAAGACGTTGGAATACTTATAATGTTTAGATATTAAAAGAAAGACAACTTTTTAAGATAGTGTCTTAAGATAGTTTCTTAAACTTCCTTAATTACATAAGTTACAATTCCCCAAACAATAAACTCGTTTTCATCTGTAACTTTTATAGGCTTATACTTCTTATTTTCTGGCATTAAATACAAGTAATCCTCTCCTATTTTAATTCTCTTAACGGTAAATTCACCATCAATCATACAAACTGCAACCTTACCATCTCTTGCTTCAATACTTCTATCTATAACCAATAAATCACCATCTTCAATATTGGCGTCAATCATAGAATTTCCTCTAACGCGTGCATAAAAAGTAGCATCTTCATTTTTAATCAATTCTTTATCTAAACTAATTCTAACTTCTTGAAAATCTTCTGCTGGTGATGGAAAACCAGCAGCTATATCATCGTTTACTGCTAAGCGAATTTTCACGTCAGAATATTTAGGCTTAAAAAACGTTATTATTTTATCTTTTTGTCGCTTCATTAATTACAATTAACTTCCATAATTTCACTTAAAACAGTTGTATATCTAGGTGACAAATGTTCTTGTTTCATTTTCCATGTTTTATAATCTTGATTCGCAATTTTTAATTTAGGTTTTCTATACTTTAAATTTAAAGTGTCAACCACTTTCATTATTGCTTTATGCTTAGGTTTTTCATCCTCAAATAATGAAAACTGATGAGTTTTTTCTGGTTTAATTTCCATAACAACTACACCCGCTTTTTTATAGCGGTAACCTTTTTTAAACAATTTATTCAACCCTATAATTGCATACTTACAAATAGTGATACTAGAATTTGTAGTATATGGAAGTAACACAACTGTACCAACACTCCTTTTTTGATCAGCATATTTACTTGTCTTTAAAAAAACATACAAAAATCTACATTCAGATTTTTGAGTACGTAATTTTTCAGCACAAGCATTTGCAAACGTTGCTAAACGCTCTCTAATTGGTTCATACTCCATCAAAGCATATTGAAAAGTTCTTGTAGTAGCAATATTCTTTTTTGGCTGAAGTGTTTCAAAACCAATTGTAGGCTCTCCTAGCAAATCCTTTTTTAGACGAAGACCAACTACCGAAAATTGCTTTCTTACAAATTCATCTGGAAGTTTTACAAAGTCATATCCGTTATATACACCATTAGCTTTCAGTTTTTTTGAAATACTTCTACCAATTCCCCATATTTGTTCAATTTTAGTCCATTTCAAAGCTTTATCTCTTTGATTATTATCAATAATCGTAAAAACTCCTCTTGTCTTAATATCGAATTTTTTAGCTATTTTATTGGCTACTTTAGCCAAAGATTTGGTAGGTGCAACGCCAATACTTACTGAAACTCCGACCCATTTTTCTATAGTTTGCTTAATTTCTATAACGTATTGATTTAAATCATTTATTTCAATATGATCCAGTTTAAAAAAAGCCTCATCAATAGAATAAATTTCAATACTTGGAGAGAACTGTTGTAAAATATTCATTACACGAGAACTTAAATCTCCATATAATGAATAGTTTGAGGAGCATACGTGAATTCCATTCTTTCTGAAATCTCTTTCAAATTTATAAGCCTCAGCTCCCATAGGTATAAAAGGTTTCGCCTCATTACTACGCGCAATAACACACCCATCGTTATTTGATAAAACTACTACTGGTTTATTTTTTAATAAAGGATTAAAAACACGTTCGCATGAAGCATAAAAACTATTACAATCTAAAATAGCATACATGTCATAAAGTTAGTAAGAATAAATCATCCATAAAAAGTATGAGGATTCAATAAATAAATTTTTAATTAAGCTAAACTCTATAGTTATCAGCTTTCCAATTTTTTATAGTTTTTTTAATATCTTTTTCTGAAAGTTTTTCTTCAATAGTCTTTCTAACTAAGCCAACAAACTCATCATCTGAAGCAAAACGTAACCCTATTATTTGACGTATTGTGATTTCAACTGGCAATGATTTTCCTGTTAAAATAAAATAACGTAAACTCTCCTCAGCTTTAATCGCTCTATCCTGTGCTTTTAATGCAAAAGCTCTTACATAATAAGAAAGCAGCAATACTATAATTGAAAGCAAAACTAACAACGAAGCTGAATACAAGTTTTCTTTAGCACTATTAATTAAGTTCATCACAGAACCAATCAAAAAAGAAAATATCATTAAAAATAAAATACCGTGAAATCCAAGAACCAATCTACTGTGGCTGGCATACGTCTGTTGTTCCATAAATTAAATTTTAAAAATTATACTAATGTAAATATACATTTTTTAATAGATACACCTTCAAGTAATTATCTATAACTAACTATATCAAACTATCTTCAACCTTTTTAAGTACAAAAAACCCTTCAATAATTAAATTGAAGGGTTTTTAAAGAAAGGCGGTGACATACTCTCCCACCAGTGGCAGTACCATCTGCGCTGATAGGCTTAACTTCTCTGTTCGGTATGGGAAGAGGTGAGCCCTATCGCTATAACCACCTTAAAATTTTAGTTTAATGATTTATGGGTTTAATCGTTTATAAGTTTTTCAACCTTTTAACTGTTAAACTTTTCAACTGTTAAACTGCAGTTCTCACTGCTTATGTGTTGACACATCGAAAAAATAATATCTTAAAAATCGTATAAAAATAAAAAGAGTTGCATAAAAGCCTATGGGTTATTAGTACTACTTGGCTATGACATTACTGCCTTTACACCTATAGCCTATCAACGTGGTAATCTCCCACGACCCTTTAAAGAAATCTCATCTTGTGGTGGGTTTCGCGC
>Ga0209345_10001404_pt1 | contig 28823 bp, 53 predicted proteins | sample Cruoilmetagenom7_FD_187294 | JGI IMG/M metagenome (GOLD analysis project Ga0209345, IMG submission 187294) | Oil polluted marine microbial communities from Coal Oil Point, Santa Barbara, California, USA - Sample 7 (SPAdes) (version 2) | ecosystem: Environmental > Aquatic > Marine > Oil seeps ...
AAGCCATTTGTTGACGCGGCGCCAATAAATGGCTTATACGTCGTGGCATCAACTGATCAACGGAGAAACGACATGAAAACCTCAACACCCAAAACCGCGCCCGTAAAAGGCACCAAAGAATATGAAGCCGCCAAGGAGCGTGAGATCGCTCGCCTCGTTGACGACGCTTTTGCAAAAGGTCTTTTCGAGGAGCTGGTATAATGGCTACTTTCAAACCATCACCCGCACAGCAAGCCTTCTACGACTGGGTCAACGACGACCGCGGTCACGCGATCCTCAACGCTGTTGCAGGCGCCGGCAAAACCACGACGATCCTCAACGGCATCGCAATGATGCGCGGGAAAGTCTGGTTCGGCGTTTACAATAAAAAGATGGCCGACGAGATCAAAGGCAAATTGAACGAAAGCGCATCGTTGCGCGAACGTGCCGACTTCGCGAACAAAACCGACCGCGTCGAGTCGTCAACCTTTCACTCACTTGGCTTCGGTATCGTGCGCGGCATGACCTACCCGAACAAACCAGAGATCGACGACAAAAAGGTGAAACGTATCGTTGACCTGATCGTTGCCGAAAAAGAGGCCGTTGCTCAACAGGAACGCGCCGACCTGCGCGAACTCGTCCCCACAATCCTCAAATTCGTTTCGATGGCTAAAAACCGCGGCTTCGTTCCGGCTGAACGCGTGACCGAGGGCCTGACCGATTGGGACAACGTGGACGCATGGTACGACATGGCCTACCGTTTCGATATTGGCGAAACGCTCGAAGACGATCAAATCAATATCGCGATCAACTTCGCACGCACCGTCCTGCGCAAATCGAATGCCGACCTGTCGACCATCGACATGGACGACATGGTTTATCTGCCCCTGGCGAAACGCGTCAACCTGAAGCCGTGGCACAAATTCAATTGGGTGCTTGTTGACGAAGCACAAGACACCAACCCAACACGTCGCGCACTCGCTCGCATGGTGATGGCTGGTGGCGCTCGTTTCGTTGCTGTTGGTGACCCGCATCAGGCCATCTACGGCTTCACGGGTGCCGACAACGACTCGCTCGAGCAAATCAAGTCGGCCTTCAACGCAATCGAATTGCCGTTGACTGTGACATACCGTTGCCCGAAAGCAATCGTTGCGCACGCTCAGAATTGGGTGTCGCACATCACGGCACACGAATCCGCTCCTGAGGGCGAAGTCGTTTCGCTGCCTTATGCCGATCTCATGGATCAGCTGAAAGCCACCGACGCTGCTGACTATTCGGAAAACGCGATCCTGTGTCGCTACAACAAGTACCTCGTCGGCCTGTGCTTCAAAATGATCCGCGAGGGCCTGCCCGCGAAGATCGAAGGCCGCAACGTCGGCGAGGGCCTGATCAAGCTGGCCACACGTTGGAAGTCGGCTAAAACGATCAACGGCCTCGAAACCAAACTGCGCGAATATGAGGACCGCGAAGTCGCGAAGGCTCTGAAGAAAGAGCAAGAGCAGAAAGCTGACCGCATCATTGACGAAGTCGCGACCATCATGACTGTGATCGAACGCGTCCGCGCCAATGGCCTTGATCGTGTCACCGACGTGGTCGACGCAATCGAAGAAATCTTCGCTGACGGTGTTTCCGATTCCGGCCTGATCACACTTTGTTCCGCGCACAAGTCGAAAGGCATGGAATGGAATCGCGTGTTCTTGCTTGATCGTGAGGCGCTGATGCCGTCGAAGATGGCGAAACAGGAGTGGCAGGTCGAGCAGGAGTTCAACCTGATCTACGTTGCTGTCACTCGCGCAAAAGAAACGCTGGTCGAAGTGACTGGCGTCGCCGAAGAAAAAGATCCTACGAAAGGGGAGGAATAATGGCTTGGGAAAAGTTCAAAGGTGACTTCAATTCGATGTCTGACGACGAGATAGAAACTGAAACGCGCGAGGCGCAAGAACGCATAGACACCGAGACCGATTGGGTCGAGGCGGTTGCGTCATGGAAAGCCGCTGGCAAACCTCGGGAGGACTCGTGATGCTCGTCTACCACCTGACCAAAAACGGCGGCTACCATCGTTGGGCATTCGTGCCCTTCGACGATAGCCACACCCCTTTCCTGCGCGACGGCGACTCGTGGCGTTTCGTCTGGCCTGCGTGCCATGCGAGTCCTACGCCTGTCGGGCCCGCTGACATGACCGAGGAGATGACGCGCGAAGTGTCGTCCTTCGTCCTGTATCGTTTCACGTTGAAGCACCCACCTAACTTTTATCCGCAAGCCAATTGGGCAATCCGCGCGGATGATGTAGCAGCGAAACTGATCGAGTGCGAACACGTCGCCTCCTTCCCTTATGCAAGGACCTTGAATTATGGCTGAGATACTTCAATTCCCGACACTCGCAGAGCGCCCGTCTAAGGCGGATAGAGCGTTTTCGCCCATAGTCAGTCAGGAAACGCTTGACCGCCGCGTCAACGTCGAGAAATACCTGGTTGCTCTGCGATATGTGCGCCACGCTATCATCTGGGGCGTCATCTGGATGACCACACTCGTAGCAATAGGAGTATTTACCAATGTCTGACCGACCTGACCCACTCGCATCGTTGCGAGAAGAATTTCGCCGCAAGGCCGCGTTTAAACGGTTCGTCCGCGAACGCGTCATCTACTGGACCTTAACCGCGCTGATCCTCGGCGCACTCATCTGGAGTATTGCATGACTTTTGGAATCTCGCTGGACATCGAAACGCTGTCCACGCACAAGAACGCCGTCGTGTTGTCGATTGGTGCCTGCACCTTGTCGCTCACGAACGAACCACGCAACACCTTCCACGTCCTCGTTGACGCGCAAAGCCAGATTGATGCTGGTCGGCATGTTTCATTCGACACGCTCAAGTGGTGGATATATCAGCAGCAGGAAGCACGAGATGCCGCGTTCGAAGGCGAACGGATGCCCATCGACACGGCACTGACTTCGTTGCGCCTTTGGATGGCGAACTTCGGTGATGCGCCGGTCTGGACAAAAGGTCCTGGCTTCGATGGTGCGATCCTCGAGTCACTGGCCGAGACGAACGGCTTGCAGCCTGCATGGCATTTCCGCAATCACCGCGACGTGCGCACGATTGAGGATGCTGTCCAACGCTCGCACGATGACCAGCTCTATGAGCGTTTCTACCAGGTCGTGTCGAAGGCACGGACAAAAGGTGTCGCCCACAACGCACTCGACGACGCGATCTCGCAAGGCGCTGTTGTCGAATGGTGGTATAAGGAGCTCGAGGCATGATCAAAGCACCGACTGAAGACGGCGAACCCGTAGGCCCTGGAGAGATCACGCGTGATGCTGAGTTGCATTCTGTGTCTCAACGAGGTCTCAACGCCGCACACCGCAACGGCTTCGATCTGTCACACTGGGCCGTCGCTGTGACGATGGGCGGACGTCCGCAGATCAATGCTCCTGGATGGGAGATCACTGAGGTCGTTGACAACGTTTGGCAAGCGATTGCGATCAGCAGCCGGTACCGCTTCTGCGGTCAAGGCAACACGCCACGCGAGGCACTCAATCGCTCCTACAGCGAGATGCGCGAATTCTCGAAGGAGCTGAAGGCGCACATGGACGCAACGTCGAATGAGTGAGACAAACGCCACGCGCACGCTTCGAAACCATCTTGCTGCTGGCGGTGCACACTGCCAGCGGTTCGAGGACAAACTGTCGCCTGGCATCCCGGACACGGGTTGCGGCAAGCACGGCGTCTACTGCTTCCTTGAGGGGAAGTTCATCAAGGCGCTGCCTGCACGCGAAAAGACCTTGGTCATGTTCGGCACGAAAGGCGAACCACGCCTCGCGCATCAAAGGAACTGGCTCACAGCGCACGCGAAAGCGGGCGGTCTTGCGTTCTGGTGGGTTCGCGTTCGCGACGGCGCCTGGTACCTGTTCACTGACCGCTATGACCTGTTGCGCGACGGCATCCCGAAGGATCAATTGCTCCTCGAGAAGAATTGGGGCTCGGCAAAAGCGATTGCTGCTCAGATTGACTCGTTGATGCTCGATCAGGCGTCGCGGGTATGAGGACCCAGGACTACGTCAACAAGTGGCTGCTCGATGCGCTGAAACCCGGCGACGAGCACCTCTGTGGCGATCTTGCGGTCCTGTGCGGTTGCACGCGCAAGCAGATCATCGACGCCGCGGACGATCTGGCCGACTTCGAATTCCACCTGCATGTCGCTGACGGTGTGATGGGTGGGGGCGTGTTCGAACGCCCGAAGAAACTGTGGACCTTATTTCGCGATCACAGTGTCTAATAAATGGCTTATAGCGCGCGGGTGAGTGTGCTATAACCAAGTTATCAAACAACGGAGACAACCATGCCAGAAGCCAGATTAGAAATTCACAAAACTATCGTCGAGCGCGGAACGTTCAAGGCGACGGTTCGCACGGCAATGCTGCGATGGGCCGCATTGGTCGAGCAGTACAACATTCCTGAGAACGCGACGATCCAAGTCGAGATCCCGGGCGGCGGTGATTGGTCGTCGTGTCGCGTTGATGCGGACGAGATCGACGTGGTCGTGACGTGGGAGACGCATACCGATGGATAAGAAATGGATCCGCCTGCCACAAGGCGAGCAGAAACGACACGAAGGCAATTGGGTCGAGGTTCGTGGTGACAAGATGTCAACCGATTGGGACAAATGCTCACGCACATTCTTCCTACCTGTTGCGCGAATGTTCCCGGATCGTGGATTGGTCAAGGATGACCGTGAGAAGCGACCGACTTTCGTGATCGAAGGCGGCTGGATGATCAATCAATTCCACAACGTCGGCGTGAAGATCGCCGGCGGCGACCCGCGCTCATTGCAACGCGCACAACTGCAACTCAAAGACCTGCTTGAGCAGTGTCTTGTGATCGAACACGAAGGAGACGACAATGATTCCGAAACCTAAGCACACGCCCATGAGTCAACACGGGTGGAAGCAATTGCCGTTCCGTCGTCGCTTGGACATCTGGGTCTCGTCGTGGTGTCCTGGATGGATCATCGGCCTCGTTGTGTCGATGGCGTTCTCGCTGATCTTCACCATTGGCATCACGTCGGTGATTGCACTCGCGGCATGGGACCTGTCGTGGTACTGGGGCGTCACGTCCCGCGCGATCTTCGGCGGCTTGACCGCGTTGTTCTCGCTTATCGTCTGGAGCAACACCTGATGCTCGTATTCCAGAACGACGGCATCCTGCCCATTGAGGGCTTCACCACTTTCGGCATGTCGGCAAAGCCGGGATCGACGAACCCAATTGGGAAGTTCGGCACAGGACTCAAGAACGCGGTCGCGATCATCCTGCGACTTGGCGGGACCATTCGCGTATTCCGCGGCCTTGAGGAGTATGTGTTCTACACGAAAGACGTTGACTTCCGTGGGCAGACGTTCGCAAAGGTGCGCATGAAACGACGCCACGGCCTGTTGCCTTGGAAGTACGAGGCGCTACCTTTCACGACCGAACTCGGCAAGCATTGGAAACCGTGGATGGCGTTCCGAGAGCTCGAGGCGAACACGCGCGACGAGGAAAACGGTGAGACGCACTACATTGGCACGGAGGGTCCGCTCGGGTTCTTGCCTCGTGAGAACACCACACTGATCTTCGTCGACTGTCCTGAAATGGACGAGGCCTATGCGGACATCGACAACATCTTCCTGCCAGAAGGAAAGGTGCCATTCTTCGAGAACGACGACGTGCGCATCTTCGAGGGCGAGAACAATCATATCTTCTACCGTGGGATGCGTGTCACCGATACGCGTAAGCCAACGCTCTACACCTACGAGATGAAGCACGTGTTCTTGACCGAGGATCGAACGTCCCAGTATACTTTCATCGACAACGGGAACATGATGAAGGGCCTCCTTGCGTGCGATGATCGAGAAGTTGCTTGGAACGTCGTCCATGCGGCGAAGGATCACCACGAGGAAACATTCGAGTGGGACAAGAAGAAGCCGAGCGTTGGACGTGGCTGGCATGGCGCGTTGTCGGGTTCGGGATTGTCGCCACGCTTCTCGACACTGCGCGACAACTTGAACTATGGCTTGGGGCGGTCTGAAGACGTCGAGGTGTGTCTTGAGGTCCACGAATGGGAGGACCTGCTTTCGATGCTCCCGGGCGATCATGAATTGGTCGCTGCTATTCGTGACCAACTCGACGACGCCGGTTGGAAACCCAAAACCGAATGGGACGAGATTGCGAGGGCACATGGCTAGTCCTGAAGCAGAGGAGATTGCTGCCTGTTTAAACGGGACGGCGGATGGCGACCTGTTCGCGTTGATCGAAGAACGCGGATTGACGCTCGAGGAAGACCGCATCTGCAACGAGGTGGATCAGCTGGTGTTCCAGTGCACCGCCTGCGGTTGGTGGTGCGGAATTGAAGAAGAGGCGTCCGAGGATCATGGCCTCGACGAATGGACGTGCTCGCAATGCTGTGAGGAACTATGACTGACAGAACGAAACGCACAAAGCCGCGGAAGTTCGTGATCGGCAAACAGGTGGTCTGCACGAGCGCAGCCTCCTCGGCCTATCGCGTCGGTGAGACCTACGACGTGGTCAAGCATCCGCAAACCGAAGGCGCCGCGATCAAGGCGCGCGACGGATTCCTGGACCTGCCTTCGCTGGTCCTGTCAACGTTCGAACCCGTAGGAGGAACCAATGATCAAGCACCACCCGCTGTTTGACCGTGAGAAGGTCACCAAGCTGTACTCGGAAAAGGACGGCGTGCCTGTGTCGTATGTCTGCACGTCGGCCCTCGGGTCGGAAGACGCATATGCTCGCGACATCTACTTCCGTGCGACGCCACATCCCGACTTTGGCAATCGCTACTTCGCGTTGTTCTACGACATGCGCCCGCGATTGACGAAAGAACAGCAGCTGCTCATCTGTTCGGCGGACATCATTGAGGAGCGAACGTTCTCGATGATCAAAGGCACGAATGGTTGGGAGTATTCGCAGCATCGGCATGACTTTCGGGAAGTTCCTGGATCAGGCCTTGCGATTGATGGCGGTCGGTCGTACTGTCGACTGGTCGGTGACATTCATGGACAGGAGCCGCGCGAGTTCGTTGTCCGAGATGGAAAGATGGTGAAAGCATGATACCTGCACACTTGCCCAACGTATCAATCGAAACGAATCCGCGCGGTGGCCTCGTTGTCGTCGTTCCGAACATGCCCGGCATGAACATGCGGTGGGATGAAAAAGAGCAGGCGTGGGTCCTGCTGCTTGTGATCAAATAGGAGACTGAAATGGAAAAAGACACAAACCCGAAAGATGCAATTGGTCGCGCGAAATGGCGCAACTACTTCACGGTCCCGCGGCAGGTGCTGTGGGCTCTCGGCATTGCGATGCTCGAAGGTGCGTTGAAATACGGTCGGCACAACTATCGAGGGGCCGGCGTTCGCGCGTCGGTTTACGTCGATGCTGCCATGGGACACATTGACCAGTGGGTTGAGGGGGAGGACAACGATCCGGACTCCGAGGCCAACCTGTCGCATATCATCAAGGCGATTGCATCGCTAACGGTCCTTGCCGACGCGATCATGAACGACTTCCTGGACGATGATCGACCGCCGAAGATCAAAGACCTGCCCGGCTTGCGTGCGCAGTTGCAGGAAGCGGCTGATCGACTTCACGACGAACACGCGGACAAGAACCCGCACCACTATTCGCACTTGGAGGATGGTGAGCCATATCGCGACAACTGGAACGCGGAACAAGCTGACTTTGACGACGACGAGATCCTTGCGTCACCACGCATCTCGGTCAGTTTCGCGCCTCCGTCAATCGAGTCGTGCGCTGCTCATGTTGAAGACCCAACGTACTTGCCCGGGATCCTGAAATGCCTGTCCGACGATGATCCCGACCAGATCCTGTATCTGTCGCCACAGCATCCGGAATACGATCAGGCGCACATTGTCGAGGGGCTGACCATGAAGCAGATCGACCGACTCGTTGCCCATGAGGCTGACCAGATCGGTTGTTTGCTCGTCGATGGGGACGAGGTGGTATTCGACGCCGTGTTGCGTCGCGTGCTGCTGAGGCTTAAAGAGCGGTTGCAACTATGGCACACCGTCTACTTCGCGCAAGGCGGCACAGATCGACGCTTTTCCCGGTTACGCAACGCAGAATGGCAGATCGCTATCCCGGGTTGCATTGCTGATCCTGACATGATGCCGCGGACGTTCGCATGATCGAACACGGCCTACCATATGTGCTGTCCGCGTTCACCATCGCTCAGATGTGGCTCGCGGGCAGTGTGTCGCGTTGGACCTGGGTCGTCGCGCTCGTTGCGCAGGTGCTTTGGTTCTTCTGGATCATATGGGTTGGGCAGTGGGGCCTCATGTTAGGAAACATCGTCCTCACTGTCGTTTTCGTGAGGAATTACAACAAGTGGAAACAGGATGCTATTCGGACTGACACCTAAGCAATGGAAATGGCTCACGAACGCCTACTTGGTGTTCGTTGGACCACTGCCTGACTACGACGACGCGCGGCCCTATCTGTGGGAACTCACGATGCGGAAATGGGCACGCATGGATGAAACAATTTGGAACGCATTGGAGCGGATATGAACGTTAAGGAACTGAACGCGGCGCTTGCCGGCATGATCGAAGATGGTCATGGCGATGCTGAAGTGTCAACAGTCAACGGCACGGGAAAAGTCGTCCGTGTCATGGGTTGGGAACTGGCGATCAATGGGCGCTACGAACCGACTCGAGGGGTCGAACAACAGCCGCCTAAGAAGTCATTGCGCTTCTACATGACCGCGCGCTTCTGATGTGGGCGACGGCGATCTTCTTTTTGTGTCCTGATGTGGGTTCGACGATTGAAGCCGCTCATCTGATTGCGACGGACCCGAACCTTTTGCCCCCTGCGTGTGAGTGGGTGACAGGTGAGAAGAACGGTCATGTGATCGAGGTTGCTGACATTATCGAACTCGAAGATGGGCGGCTGATCATGATCGGTGAAGTGACGCTCGTCTACCCGTTTAAACGCGGATACTCAGCTGGACATTTGCCGCTCATTTCATGACTAAGTTATGTCAAGCACAGCATGAGGATATAAGTCGCTTATCGAATGTGCTTGACAGGTGATCAATAAGTCGCTTATACGTTAATAGAAGGCGACGCGCTACTGGCGTAACCCGGGAAACCCATGATGGGAACGCGTCGCTCTTGAAACTGAAAACGGAGAAGAACAATGACTAAGATTTATGAAATGACTTTCGGTGCGCTTTTTGCTGTTGCTGTCGTGTGGGGCGCCTATGGTGCTGTTGTAGAACCTGCGCTGGACAACCTGGAACAATCGCTCGCGTCTGTTTCGATCACCAATTGAGTTACCGACCCATCGCTCTTTCGCGGTTGTTGCCTAGCAGCCGTCATAGGCCTGAGATTGCAGGCGAAGGAAGTCGGTTTGATAGTTGCATGCTGCGATCTCAGGATAGGCGTTCGATCCTTTTGGGTCGGTGAAACGGTACGAGAAACCATAGAAGCGCGCTCGTCGTGTAGGTCGCCCGATTCTGGGTCGCCTGATCGGCGGGCGCGTTTTGCGTTATTTTGTTGGGTTTTGTGGCATGCAGAACTGCGTCACGCGTGCGCGTGTCCTTTTCGGATTTTTTTCTCATTAGACCTGCAGGACGCGCAGGGCGTGCAGGGACCGTGGTTTTCTGTCGAAAGTTCAAGGACGTAGGTTCCAGAGATTCCCTGCATGTTCCCTGCACGGCATGCACGAACTCAAGATCAACAGGTTTGAAATTGTCCTTTTGTGCGTGTGCGCATGTGAAAAACCGGCGTTTGCCTCAGCACGCACGCTGTTTCTGTTTCGGAACCTTTGATCGACGTTGCATCAATCGAGCGCCTTGGGTATAAGTAACTTAGGTTTTCTGGAAGAGAAATATAGTACCTTATCCGAAAGAAGGTGGAGCTGTTGGCTAAAAAGAAAAAAGACGATCCTGGAAACGAGGTCACGGTCACGTCGTCGAAGCGCGTTGCTGCCGATGGCTCACAACGAGGCCTCACCCGCAAAGGATCGAAGAACAAGCTGACTTTGCTCCAGGAGAACATTGCTGCCGCCATCACACGAGAAGGCGGGCACGGCGAATCTTGGGACGAGGTGGTCATGCTGAACGTGATCGCTTACCGCCTCATGAACGGCTACGGTGCGACCGACGACAAAGGCATGCCAATCATCGACGTTGAGACGGGATCCCAAGTCATGGTACCTCCTGACTTGCCCGCAGCTGCTGCTACCTTGGCGAAGGCTGCGCCATATACGCACCAGCACCTGAAACCACGGGAGTCGGATGCTGACGACGAAACGCAGACCGATCCGAACGAGGAGAAAGAACAGTTCCTCACGGCGCTCGAGAACATGGGCGTGAAGGTGGAACGGGACGAGTGAACGTTTAAACGTTGAGGGGGTGTAGCCAAGTCAGGTCTAAGGCTCCGGTCTCCAAAACCGGGATCCGCGGTTCGAATCCGCGCACCTCTGCCACCTTATTCTAGACCTTGCGCGATCAACGCGGGATCCGTATGCTCGCACCCATGACACATGAGACACATCCTGAGACCCCTGACCAAGAAGTCGCGATGCGCTTGACTGATGCACGCGTCTGGGCATTCGTCGTAGGATTGGTGTACTTGTTCTTGAAATTGATTGCTCATCCCGTCGCGAACATGTGGCTGGTTCACAACGCATACCGACCGCTGGTCGAGTTCCCACCCCTTGAGACATTGGACGTCCTTTTGCTGATCGCTATGCCGATGGGCCTTTCCGCGTTCAACACACTCCTGAATAAGGTAGTTCCCAAATGACCAAAGAAGCACATGACGCCTTAGATGCCGCAATCGAGCAGGCACGCGAGGAAGGCCGCAAACAAGGCCATGGTGAGGGGCGCAAGGAAACGGCACAGCAAGCCACCGCAATTGTCAACGAACAACGGACGGCTCTGCTCGACCAAGGTCGTGAACAGGGGCGCAATGAGACTCTGCCTCAGATCGAAGCAGCCCGCGAGGAAGGCCGTGTCCAAGGTGTCGCAGATGGCCGGTCACAAGCTGAGGCGACTGCCGAGAACAAAGTCAAGATAGCGGCCTACAAAGAAGGACAACGTGTCGGTGACCGTGAGGGCTTCAAACGTGGACGCGGTGAGGGCTACAAGGCTGGCTGGAATGACGCGATCAACACGCCTGCACGAGATCACAAACCAAAGTGAGTGAGCGATGCGATCATCCGACCGCATTGACTCAGCAGACGGTGCAGTCGAAGTAGCATTCGACACAGACCTAGATCCAAACATCTTCGCGCTGAATGTAGCCACCTCCGGGTGGCTTTATTTCGTTGGACATGACGACAAGGACGGGTCGGTGTTCATCGCCGCCGGAATCGTGTTCCCGATCAAGGTGCGCCAGATCCAGTCACAGAACACGACGATCCCAGCTGCTGACATTAGGGGCCTCGTATGATCGGCATAGGCGTCAGCCCCTCGCTGCTGCAATATGCGGGCACGTCTCTCGATCCATCGACATGGACGCCCAGCCAGTACCGCGAGATCGTCAAGCTGCTGGTGTTCAATCGTGCAAGGCGGGCAATCGGTCTGCACTGGGCATTGAATTGGCAGTACCCGAGAACCTGATTGAGTTATCCACAGTCTTGTGATAAAGGTGCCGCACTCATGGAGCGAAAAGGAGAACACTCATGACATGGCGCGCCCATCTTCAAGGGATCATCCGATCCTGGATCATGAACTCGCTCGTGGCAGGTGTCGTTTCTGATATCTCGACCAACGGCCTCTCGGTCGCGGACGAGGCGATCATCGACGCATATCTGGACACCACGATGCCATAAAGCGGGACCTGTTTCCGCAATTGACGGTAGGCGCTCGTGCGCCTATTGTCGTTTCGAAGGAGACCTCAGATGGCTAATCAATTCGAGAACGGCATTTCCGCAGGCATGATCCCGGACAGCCTCAAGACACCCGCATGGTGGAAACTGCAGAACGACATATCCGTGGCAGCAGCCAAAGGCAACGACGCGAAGCAGGTCAAGCTCCTGCGCACGCAACGCACCATGGAACGTGAACTCATGGCGAAGGCAAAGAAGTAATGGCTAAGATGGAAATCGACCTCGGTCCCATGATGCGGGAAGCAATGATTGCATCCGTGGCAGGCCTCGTCGATGCTGTGCCACAGTATCGCTTTGCCGTGATCCTTGAGCTCCTGCGCACGGACAGCCTGTCTCGTGTGATGATCATGGAAGCCTTGGGCGAGCGTGCATTGCTCGAACGTGCGATAGATGAGCAGAATCAGAAGAACGTCGATGCGGGTATGCCAGCCGACTCCTACAGCGAAAAGTCGTGGGACGACATTGCCCGCCTAGTCATCGACGAATTGAAGGAGACTCCTGGTGGCCGAGCAGAGTGCGTCTGAAGACCCAATTGAAGGCTGGAGCGGTCTGTTCGAACTCCTTGACGACGAGGACCGCCACCGCTATGCTAGGCCCAAGCCAGTTATAAGGACCCGGCATGCCTTTCGACTTCCATTTTAAAAGTTCAGAATTCGACGCCTTGCACCCAGGGCGTTCTTTTCGCAATGCGGGTCTTACGATTGAGCACCTGCGCGAAGAGCCCGCGTTCGCAAAAGACCTGTCCTCGTTCCTACAGCCATTCCCGGGCCTGCAAGCAAAGCTGGTCAACGATTGGCAGTTCCTTGCACGCGACGAACAGTTGCCGCCTGCTGAGGTCTACAAGTTCTGGTTGTATCTCGCGGGACGTGGTTCCGGCAAAACACGAACAGGCGCCGAATGGTCGAAGGACCTCGTGCGCCGTGGCTACAATCGTGGTGGGTTGATCGCTCCCACAGCAGCAGATGCTCGGGATGTGATGATCGAAGGCGAATCTGGCCTTCTCGCCGTATGCAACAAATGGGATACCGACTACAAAGGCAACTTGATGGGCAGGCCCGTCTACGAACCGTCAAAGCGTCGCGTGACGTGGGAGAACGGTGCGATGGTCACGCTCTACTCAGCAGATGAACCCGAGCGACTTCGTGGGCCCCAGCATTCGTTCCTGTGGATGGACGAGCTTGCAGCCTGGCGACGCATGGAGACCTTTGACCAAGCAATGTTTGGCTTGCGCCTCGGTAAGTCGCCCAAGGTGTTCATTTCGACGACACCTAAACCCAAGCCCTTGATCAAGCGCCTATATGCGCGGGCCCTCAATGGGGCGGACGCGGACGTCGTCATGACCACGGGTTCTTCCGAACGCAACAGCGTGAACCTCGCGCCTGGCGTGATCGAAGAGCTCCGGGACATGTATGGCAACACCCAATTGGGACGCCAGGAACTCGACGGCGTGCTGCTCGAGGAGCTCGAAGGCGCATTGTGGACGCGTTCAGCGATCAACAAGAATCGCTTCGACGTGATGCCCACGCTTCTCGATCCTGAGTTCTATTTCCTGCGCATCGTCGTGGGCGTCGATCCTGCAACGACGGACAAAGAAGGTTCTGACGAGACGGGCATCATTGTCGCGGCCCTTGGGTCGGACAATCGCGGTTATGTGCTGGCTGACTACAGTGGGAAGTACTCGCCTGCTGCTTGGGGGCTGAAAGTCGCCGAGGCGTTCAATACGTGGCAGGCAGACAGTGTTGTTGCCGAGGTCAACCAAGGCGGTGACATGGTGAAGCACGTCCTGCAAGGTGCTGACGACATGATGCCAGTCAAGATGGTGCACGCGTCACGCGGTAAGCTGGCTCGAGCAGAACCCGTCGCCCAGAAATACGAACAAGGCAAGATCTCACACGTTGGGAATGCCGTCGTCCATGCTGACGGGACGAAGAACGAAGGACACCTCGACAACCTTGAGGATCAGATGTGTACTTGGGAGCGACTCAGCGCAACGTACTCGCCTGACCGCATCGACGCACTGGTGTGGTGTTTCCACGATCTCATGATTGATGGCGCCAAGGAGATCATCACGTCGAAACTGCGTGGAACGCACTGACCCGTTTAAACGTGTTGACAACCGCAAAAGAAGGTACTAAAAGCGAAGGATCAACAACGAAACAACGGAGAAACACAATGTCTACTGAAATGAAAAGCGTCCGCACCGAACGCAACGGCGAAGTTACCATGACTCAATTCTGGGGCGGTACTGATTCCGGCAAATGTATGCAATTGACTGCACGTTCGCAGCGCACCGAGGAAGATCCTGTCAATGGCTTCGACGTTGTTCAATTGACGAAAGCCGACGCTACCCAATTGGCCTTTGCTTTGTTGGAGTGGGCGTCGGATCAACGCGAAGAGGCATAACTTCCTCAACATCGACATGCGGAACGGCGTCTTCGGGCGCCGTTTTGTCGTTTAAACGACTGAGGTCGCTCACCGACCAATCGTCGCAGGGGTCATCCGAGCACATATGGGTCCTTGCCGGCCTGCATGTTCGCAGCAACGCGGGCCTCGATACGGGAAAGGTCCATGGCTTGCAGCCTCGGAACGTCAACGACACGTCGAACGGTGTCGAGGTTTGCGCCATACATGCGCGAGAACGTCAACGCCTTGACCTGTGACCGCGTCAATTCCTGCACAGCAGGCACGGTAGACGTCCAGCGGCCCGTGATCGTGCCCGAAGACGCGACAACCGCCTTAGAAACCGGCAGCGCTGCGACGATAGGCGCGGCAAACAGGCCTTTGAGGAATGATCTGCGTTCCATGTCAGTAATCTCCGTCTAAAAGTACGTGAACGTGAGGCTCTGTCGTGTCGATCTCGACGAAAGTCAAATCCTGGTACCTGTCGAGGTTGCCGCCTTCGAGAGCGTTGCGCATATCGAGCTCCGCCTGCTGTTCGTCAATTGCGACGATCACAGCGCACGCGCCCACAGGATAGTGACCCGAGAATGTGCAGGAGAAGGTTTTCATGTGATCAACCCCCATGCTAGGAGCACGAACACCGAGCACGCGAACCGGACCCATTTGTCGTCCCACCACGTCGCCCAGTCGTCGCGCGTCAGGCGCTCCCACCAAGGTTCTGATCCCGGGACGCTAGGCGCCAGGAGGTAGGTTGCGACAAACGACGCAACGCCGAGTGTGATAGTAAACCAGATCATACGTCCCTCACTTGCAACATCGTGCGCGGGATCAGGATGAAAGCGTCTGGGTGCTTCATCGACACAATGTCGTGCTTGTCGATCTCAGGACGTGCGCCCATCTCGATCAGTTCACGGATGCAGACATTCGCGTTCTCGATGTGTCGGCGGAATTCAGTCGCCTTTTCTTCGACGGTCGTGGGACGTGGAGCGGGTTCTTTTTGATCAAAGCCGCCATAGGGGTCGAGGTCTGGATGAGACATAGCCATTAGTATTCTCCGTTGTTTCGAAAATGTTAGTCGCGCGGCGTCATGCTGCCCAACCAGTTAATCAGATCTTGATTGCGCAGGCTCTGCCACGGTACGTCGATGTAGTCGGGCATCCACCCACAGCCTTCGCCTGTGTCGCGGTGCTTGTAGTAGTTCGAGTCGTTCGTTGTGGATTCCTGGAATCGAATCTCGTCGCGTTTGCGCATCTCGCGGTAGGCCATATGCGACTTCTGATCCTCCGACCACATGCGTTCCTCGAATTCCGACATAGGACGGACAACGCGTTCGCCTGTGCTCGGGTTCGTGTAGGTGATCATAGGGGCGCCCATTGCGTCACTCCAGGAATAGGGGCAGATACATCATGCCCACAGTCAACAACGTTATTGCAGCGGCACCCAAGACATCTTTCAGGAGTTCCCACGGGTTGTCGCGGTAGTGTTCGATTGCGTCGCGCACAGCATCAAGCATCTGCTTGCCTCCGCGTCTTGAAAACGAACCCGGGTTTCTTGATCGGGTTGCCCCAATCGTCTTCCGTGGCGTTGCCTTCGTACTTCGTCACACGATACGAGCGCAACGGTGCGATGGTCACCGGCTTATTGCAGCAGGCGGTCACGACCAGGTTGACGTTTTGGTAGATGTCGGCGTTCATGAAGGCGTTGCCTTTCACGTCGGCGTTCTCGGTTTCACACCATGGGCACTTCATTACTGCACCTCCTGCAATGCTTCGCGCACGATGTAGGCGAAGTCAGCGCACTGCAATTGATGCGCGACACCGTTGAGCGCGGACGACACGTCCGAGTTCATGCGTTCGTCGTTTCGTGCGTCGTTTTCGAGCTCCTCAGCCACCGAGGTGGCGAAGGATTCCAGAACCTTTTCGATCAGGGGCGCGACGGCCTCCAGTATGCGTGCGTCGGTAGTCATGATGCAGTCTCCATGATTGCGTCGAGGCGTTCGCCTGTGCGCGTGTTGATGAACTGTTCCGTGTCAAAGACGAAACGGTAGCCGCGTTGATGCGGGTTCGTGTCGGGCCCTTCCTCGGTCAGGATGTGAGCGTCTTCCTCACCGAGCATGTTGATGCGGATCGAGTGTGCGTCGGGCAATGTCGCCCAAGCAATCGCGGTGATGCGTTTGCGGTTCATTTGATGCCCCTTTTCTGAAGGCGTTTGCCGAGTGACGACGTGGGCGGCACGACGGCGAGTTTCTGGATCCCGCGGCGTTCGACCTCGTCGGCCATCGCGTTGGCGTTGTCGGCGACGCGGCGGATCGCGGCATCGTCGAGTTTCAGTTTGCGTTGTTCAATGTCGAGCATCGTCGTCGCGGTCGAGTGCAGCATGGCAATCAGAGCGGTGTCTTTCAGCTCGGTGAGAAATGCGTGGTCGTTCATGATCAAGCCTCCATCATGGATTCGAGGTCGGCGCGGAACGCGTCGAAGTCAGCGTGGGTCGTGTCGGATGTGTCGTCGAAGATCGAGCCGTTGTCGTTGATGATCAGAGTCCCAACACAGGCGCCTGACAGCACAGGCGCGGGATACGTGAAGCGCACAGTGTTTTCGTCTTCGGCAGCGTCACGATTGGACAGGCCGTTGTAGAAAGCGGCGTCAGAGTTCAGCAGGTCGATGATTTGGGTTGAAAGTGTCATGTCAGTCTCCGTTGTTCGTTCAGTTGATGTGACAACGTATAAGCGAGTTATAGATGGGTGTCAACAAAAGAATTGACACCCACCGCGTTTAAACGATCAGGCCAGTTCGACGTACCACGGGAACAGGTGCGCGATTGCGACCTCAAGCGTTTTGTAGCCGATAGGCGCATACCACCACGCGTGGACGAAATACTCGCCACCTTTTTCGTGGATCAGGTTGCCGTCAGCGAACGCAAAGCATTCGTCGCGCGATACGTCAGCGGGAATGTGCTCCTGAACCTGTGCCCACAGTTCATCGTCGGGCGTGCGTTGCGTTGCGGCGAATTGTGCGAAAGTCAAAGTAGTCATGTCGTGCTCCTTCAAGCGTATTTTGCGGGATCGGATTCAACGTCGAACGTCGCGGGCAACGTTTCGAGTAATTCGAACGCGTCGCGCATAGCAGCAATTTCCTGTTCATCAAGGTTGCCAGCAACCAATGCGTCGTCGAGTGCGGTTTCGATGGCTTGTCTAGGTGTCATGTCAGTCTCCGTTGTTTGTTTGTGTTGATCGTAAGACGATCATAACTTAGTTATAGACATATGTCAACACCTTCTTTTTGTGTTGCGTCGTTTCGTGCGTTCGTTACTATGCCCGCTATGAAACGTTTGACCACATACCTTACGACATTGCAGCGAGCGACGCTGCAACATCCGCTACCCGCCTAGGGAGCGCAAGGTCTAGTCACGTTTACGTCCAGAAATCGTTGATCACCTGCGCTCCCTCATTGAGGAGTAGCCAAGTGGTAAGGCATGTGGCTTTGATCCACAGTACCGCAGGTTCGAATCCTGCCTCCTCAACCAAACATAGCCTCAGGGCATAGCTCAGCTGGAAGAGTGCCGCACTTGGAATGCGGAGGTCGCAGGTTCGAGCCCTGCTGCCCTGACCAACACATATGCCCCCTTGGGCAAATTGGTAAAGTCGACCGGCTCAGACCCGGTAGTTTCCCAGTTCGAATCTGGGAGGGGGTACCAATAACGCCGCGCTAGCTCAATTGGCAGAGCAGCGCTCTTGTAAAGCGAAGGTTCCGGGTTCGATGCCTGGGCGCGGCACCAAACATATTCCGGCCGTGGTGTATCGGTGGCATTCGCTCGCTGTGAACGAGCAGGAGAGGGTTCGAGTCCCTCCGCCGGGACCAAAGGGGCGCGCCGTTGGGCGGCAGCTGATCCTTGCAAGATCGGCCTTCTGGGTTCGAAACCCAGGCGCTCCACCAAGACCTTCTTTTCTGCTTGTGCGACATGCAGGCCCGTGCGATCAATCGCGCATGGCCGGCGGCTAGTGAGGTCGCCTTCAAACATCCACGGACGACTTCAGTTGGCCAAACAGACGAAACACTCTCCGCGAAAGGGGGACACAATGAAACGCAGTTATCGAAATATTATGTCCCGCTCAATGCGGATCGAGGAACGCTCCTAAACAGGAGCCGTCTTCTAGCCAGGTCCAGGAAAGCGCCCTTTCAAGGCGACAACGCGAGTTCGAATCTCGTCGGCCCCACCAGACCTAATCTTCTCATCTCGGAAAATGAACCTACCTGGGTAGGCGTCGATTGCTAATCGGCAGGCACGTTTAAACGTGTGGGGATCAAGGCCTCCGTTTTCCGCCATACCTGAGTAGCTTTAGTGGCAGAGCAGTCGGCTGTTAACCGAAAGGTCGCTGGTTCGAATCCAGCCTCAGGTGCCAAAACAACGTCGCGGTAGCTCAGAGGTCAGAGCGCTGGGCTCATAACCCAGAAGTCGCAGGTTCGACTCCTGCCCGCGCCACCAATTCGTTCGTTGAGGATTAGCTCAGCAGGTAGAGCAGGCGACCGATAATCGTCAGGCCACTGGTTCGATCCCAGTATCCTCAACCAACGAATTGCCTCAGAAGCTGAACTGGATCAGCACCCGGCTACGAACCGGAAGGTTGTGGGTTCGACTCCTACCTGGGGCGCCAAAACAATGGGCGGGTGACCGAGTCTGGCTGATGGTGTCGGATTGTAAACCCGATTGGGAAACCACGCGTAGGTTCAAATCCTACTCCGCCCACCAATGCGCCGGTAGCTCAGCGGCAGAGCAGGGGCCTTTTAAGCCCTAGGTCCTGGGTTCGAGTCCCAGTCGGCACACCAGTGGATGGTCCCGCGTCGTGGGATGCAGCCGGTCTCGAAAACCGGAGGCGACCGAAAGGTTGGGGGTTCGACTCCTCGGCCATCCGCCACCTTCTTTCAGCGATTGCGCGAACGCGCCTACTTGCTTATGATCGGCGACGAACCTTGCAAGGAGTTCTACCGTGATCAATTTCGCACTCGGATTTGCTGCCGCTGTCGGCATCGCAATCGTTTTCCCAACCACATTCGCAATGCTTCTGTTCTGGGTATCAGAGCAATGGGCGAAAATCTTCAAGCCCAAGTCCTAAGGATACGTCATGACCACAACAGTCGCCAACAACCATGCTGACTTTACCCGCCGCCAGATTCAATGGGCGCGGATCCGCGACGCGTTGGAGGGCCAGGACGAGATCAAAGAAAACGGCGAGGCGTATCTGAAGAAGCCGGACGGCATGACTTCGACCGCCTATGACGCCTACAAGGATCGAGCGCAATACTTCCCAGTCGCCGAGCGCACGTTGCGCGGCATGTCCGGGATGGTGTTTCGTCACCCGATCAAAGCCGAGATGCCAAAGCGCCTCGAGCCGTTGAAGGAAGCCGCGACGACTGACGGGCACTCGCTCGAAGTCATGGCCGAGAACGTCGTGAATGAGGTGCTGTCCATTGGCCGGTACGGAATTCTGGTCGACTTCCCAGCAGCCAACACCACCGCGAACTCGATCCCATACCTTGCGACCTACACCGCAGAGAACATCATGGATTGGAAGGTGCAGCTGGTCGACGGTATGCGGACGTTGACTCGTGTCGTCCTCAAAGACGACTTTGACAACGACGACGAGGACGTGAACGACCAAGCAGAAACGCGGCTCGAGTTGATCCTGAACGAGGACGGCAATTATGAGGTCCGCAAATGGATGTCGAGCGACGCGAAGAAGTCGACGAAGGAGAATCTGGGCACTTACGTCATGGTAGGCGAGCCTGTTGTGCCGACCGTCAACGGAAAGCCGCTGAAGAAGATCCCGTTCGTGTTCATCAACCCCTATGACCTGCGGCCAGACGTTGAGAAGCCGCCTATGCTGGATCTCGTCGGCGTCAACCTTGGTCACTATCGCAATTCGGCTGACTACGAGCACGCGCTCTACCTGACGGCGCAGCCTACTCCCGTGGCAATTGGCGCGATCACCGAGAAGACAAAGCCGACCGCAATCGGATCGGGTGCATTCTGGATTCTTCCTGAAGGATCCCAGGCTCTGTTCCTCGAATTCTCAGGTGCTGGGATCGAAGCACAGCGGAACGCGATGCTCGACAAAGAAAACCGCATGGCCGCACTCGGTGCGCGTATGATCCACGAAGGTCAGAACCGCAACGAGGCAGCAGACACGGCAAAGATGCGCGGCAAAGGCGAAATGTCGCTCCTGACCAACGTTGTGAACATGGCCGAGGCGGGCATCGAGCGCGCGTTGCGCATTGCAGCCGAGTGGGTCACGGGAACACCCGACGACGTTGAGGTGAAACTGAACCGCGACTGGGTTGAAGTCAAAATGGACGCGCAGACGCTGACCGCGCTCGTGAAAGCATGGCAGGCTGGCGGCATGTCGCACCAGACGCTTTACGAGAACCTTCAGCAAGGCGAGATCGCTCCTGTGGATCGCACGTTCGAGGACGAGAAAGACTTGATCGAAGAAGAGGGAGGCGACTTGGGCCTCACACCTGCGGAAGCGGCCTTAGCAGCTGCGGCACAACCGCCCGGTGCACCAGCGGCCCCTGCAGCCACCCCCAAACCTGAAGGCGACGAAGAGGCTGCGGGCACAGAAGGCGCGTCGCGGGATGCGTGAGTTCGTCACTGGCACAGAATACGAATTGATGACCACGGCTTCGGTCATGCAGTTTCAAAACGTGGGTGGCGGTACGCTCGTAGTCAAACGAGCGGCAACACAACCAGCAGCATCCGAGTTCGGGTGGAAGTACAAAGACGGCTTCGGTGAACGCGGACACCTGGATGACCTTTACCCGACCGAGACCGGAAGCCTGTGGGCACGTTCCGACGAGTCGACGGTCGTCCTTGTCGAGGAGCTTGCTCCCTAATGGCTCTCAGGTCCCCCTTTGGCGAAACGGTTACGGTCACACGAGCGAACCGCGTTGAGACGCTCTATATCACGGGCGACGAGTACACGGACGGGTCTATGCGCATCGTGCGGGACGCAGACGAACCGTGGAACGCAGAATTCGAATATCGAGACAACGGCGCCTGGAACAAGACAGGTCTCGAAACAGGCGGGCCGCTGCCAGTTCAGATCGGTGAACTGCTCGGGATCACGTCAATAGGTCACCACCTCACGACGATTGACCAAGCCGAAGGTCACCGCCACATCATTCCCCACATTGAGTTCAACGGTGGCATGTCCGCCGAGGCAGCGATCTTTCCCGTCGTCCATCCGGACGTCACGCGTTCGATCTTGCAGCCTGACGACTCAGGCGTGATGTCTGGGTCTACGATCTCATGGACAACGACGTTGGTGCATAGCAACCGCTTCATCATGAAGATCTACCTGAACATCGAAACGGCTCCCACCGATCTCGTGGAATTGCACATCCGCGACACCAATGGGAGCGGTCCCGAGCTTTACGAATTGACACTTGCACCGGAATCGCTTCCCGTGGGCGAAGTCGAGTTGACCATTGACCAGTGGATCAACGAGGAAGACATCGGGTCGGTGACCTGGTTCGAGTTCATTTGCGCGTCGGGCACCATCTCACTAAAATCTAACATAGGCGGCACCGTCCCGTGGTACGCTTATGATTACCGCCTTGAGGAGCATCAGAGCCTCGCACCGCTTGACTATATCAGCGACTCCTTCGTCACTGATCCCGACACGTTCGAGCTACTTCTGACAACAGACGGAAACGTCATAAACACCAAGCCCACAGGGGAGCTCTAACATGCCTTTTCACACGAATCTCGGCGACGGCCAAATCCACCGCATTTATGACCAGTCCTACGCGAGTGACGCAGCGCGCGACGCGGACACCGCCTGGAACGGCGCTGCCGCGAACGTAGGAAAGACGGTTCTTATCACCGGAACAAACGCCGTCCACATGCTGCTCTCGACGGGACCGACCTGGTTCACGTTCGGTGGCGCTGTCGCAAACCCAAACACGATTTACAACGCGGACGACGACATTGCTGGCGACCGGACAATCACTGCACCTAGCGGGCGTCAACTCGAGTTGCGTGCCCTCGACCTACTCGCATCTACTTACCTGAAGGCTGCGGACATCACGCTGCACGAGGACACGGTAGACATTGAGGCCCGTGTTGGTGACGGCGCTGGCGGTATCGCGTCGATTTCTCGGATCCTGATCAACAACGCCACGATGCAGATCCTTGACCAAACGAATAGCAAAGGTCTCGTTTACGGCGCCGACTACAGCGTGAACTACTCGGATCGCTCGCTCGTGGACAAAGGCTTTACTGACAACTACGGGTTGTCGCAAACGAAAGACGCGGACGCGGGAACGCAGATGACGGACCTCGCGGCTCTCGGATTCAAGGTTGCGTCTGCATCGGACGCAAAGGTCATGCTGAAGCACACAGATGGTGCTGCTGATCTGAAGCAGGTCAACATGGAATACCACGGTGGCTTGTTCCGCATCAAACAGGTTGACGACGACCTGTCTACCAAAACAGATCTCGCCGTGATCAACGCGGCAACGAAGTCCTTTTTCTCGCTTGGTTCGGTGAACCAACAACACGTCACTGGTGGGTCGCGTGTTGTGCGGAATACCGCAGACGACGAGATCGAAATCTGGGGCGAGGCTGACTTTGGTACTGCGGTCGCGGGCGAGATCACGCTGGTGGGCGGACGGACCTATGACATTATGGACTCCTTCACGTTGACGAGTTCGCTCGTGATCCCGACCGGCGCAAGCGTTCAATTCCGCACGCCGAACAGAAGCAATGCCATCACCTACACTCACGCGACGAAAGCCATGTTCCAAGGAACGAACATCGGCACACTTGCGCTCCTGGACATCGTGCTCGACGGAAACAGCACAGGCACCTTGCTCAACATCGACGGCGGTGTGCTTTCGTTCAAGTTCCCAGATTTCAATTCCTGGTCAAGCCTCGGAACGGTCGACAATCTGGTCGACTTCTTCGCGCCGGGCATGTTCATCGACACGTCGACCGGTCTCGACATGACCAACTGCGCAAGCTGCACCATCGTTGATACGCTCGCGCTGATCTCGACGTCTGGCGCGGCAGTGTTCGTGATCAACGGAGCGAGCTCCGGTGACTTGCAATTCTACAACAACATCCTAGAAGCATCGAACGCCAACAACTCGCTCGTGAACATCGACGGCGCGACCTTCCCAGCGACCAAAACGGTCAACCTCGGTGGCAACAACATCGTGGTTGGGCAAATGTTCCACTCCTCGTCAATCGACAAAACAGACGACCGCGTGATCTCTCGCGGCAACAAAGGGACCGGCGCAGCTGATAGCACGGCGAGCGCCGTTGGTACTGCGTTCGATCAAGCGGCAACAGCGACTTTGCTTGATCAAAACATTCCTAACTACATCAACGCGACTTTCACCGAGCAGTCGGTCGAACGCTTCGACGTGTTGTCGTCAGGCGTGTTCCACCATATTGGCTCGCAGTCGATCACGACGCAAGTCATGGCGTCGATCACAGGCAAGAACACGACCGGCACAGCGATCAGCATGAACTTCTATCTTGGCCTCGCCATATTCGGAAACGGGATAACAGCCTTTGCCGATGCAGGCGGTGGGCAGATCACCGTGACCACCACCGTCGCCCACGGGTTCTCGAACGGCGACCGGGTCAACCTGCAAGGCACGACGAACCACGACGGCACCTGGACAATCGCGAACGTGACATCCACGACGTTTGAGATCACGGACACCTTCGTCGCCACAGGCACAGGTTTCGCTCCTCGCAAGATCCTGGAACAAACCAAAGCATCGAACTCGTTTTCGAACGCCGACAAAAACACGATGCTGATTGCTCAAGTCGACATGGACGAGGATCACTTCCTTCAACTGTTCGTAGAAAACACGGACAGCGTTGCCGAATGGGAAACCACGGACATCAACGTGACCATAGCGAAGATCTGACGCCTCACCGTTTAAACGAGTAGACGGACGATATGTCGTCGGGATCGTAGCGGTTACCTTTTGCACGATTCTCGCTCGCGGTTATCGCTCGCAGGTTCCACGGAACATGCCAGCCGCATACGTTGACGCCTTGCAGCGGTATGATGTGGTCAACGTCGTGCTTCTCACCGGTCACAGCCTCAAGACGCTTAGCCTCTGCGAAGATGGCTTCCTCAGCCGCCATGTGCGTTTCGTTGTACCAAGGTGGGACGGCTCCGCGCTTAGCTGCGCGGTGTCGAGCAATCGACGCTTTATCCTTTTCACCAGCCTGCCAATCTTTCTCACACGCTTTGCAGCGCCCGCCCGTTTTGTTGCGCCCACGTTCGCGCGGTGCGACGTGTCCATACTTGCACGGCACGCCGGTGAAGAAGGTCGTTTTGTTCACAACCCAGCATTCGGGATTAGTCGCGGGAAGGTCAGCCCAAGAGGGCTGACCTGCGTCGATTGCGGCTTGTTTACGATTTACCAAAACGACTTGCCCGTGATGCGCTTCGCAGCCGACGTCCACGCGACGCGGACACAATCGTCGGTAAGGTTCGACATGACGGAAGTCGAGCGCGACACAGCGCGGTCAGCTTTGTTGAACATGCTGGTCAGAATTTCGTCTTTCATGTCGTCGAACGCAACACCGGCTTCGAACAGTTCAACGAGGTACTTTGCCACGTCGTTGTCAGCAGCCGATTGAACGAAGTCGCCAGACCAGCCCAAAGCGTAAGTCGGGTTGGCGGTCAGCTTTTCAACGTGCGCGGCGAGCGTCGCAGGGAACGTGTCAACCTCATTGTAGGCCCAACGCATTGCAACACCGAGCGCGTAGTCGTCGCGGTCGTCGTTGCGTGCAGCGCGAGCAATTTGCGACCACGCGTCGAAGTCCTTGCGCTCCTCAGCGCGTGCTTCGCGAGACTTTTGAGCGGCTTCGCGTTCGGCGTCGCGTTCGAGGTTCAGGCGTTCGATTTCCAGCTTGGCAGCAATCGCGGCTTCTTTGTGCTCGACGAGGTGACGCAGCGACATGTTGCGGCGAACGTCGGCGCCTTCAGCAATCGCGGCTTCGTAAGCGATTTCTTTCGCGACGCGCAGCGCATCGGTCCAACCGCCAACACGATATTCCGAGCCGTCGAAATTGCGCGAGTTCGATTTGTAGTGAGTGACGTCCGCGTGCTGTGCTTTGATCACATCGCGCAGCGTGTCAATGTTCGAGCATTCGAAGATGTCGGTCACGGACAACGCGTCGGTGTCGGTATCGTTTTCAAAGATGATTGCACGAGCGGCAAACTCGCCACCTTCAGGTGTTGCGTTTTCGATGATCAGGATTTTGCGTGCTTCGTAGGTCATGTCAGTCTCCGTTGTGTTCAGTTGATGTACCACGACGTATAAGCGACTTATAGATCGGTGTCAACACCTTCTTTTAGGAATAACTGATTTAGGTTGCTCCTGCGATTGCCAATTGATCGACGCGAGCAGATTTGACATTGTGGGAGTTCGCGCGTTTGCGTACTCACATCAATGGAAAAGGAACTCCCAAGAATGTATGGGCCAAGTCACCCGGTCAGCATAGACCAGCACATCCAGAAATACCGGATCAACGAGAACGAAACCTACGTCGAAGTATGCGACCGCAACAGCAGCGTGCTGGCAGACAGCGAAGAACATCGACGAGACATCAGGCTCACCCAATTGCACCAGAATTTCATGTATGCGGGACGCGTGACACGCGCAGTCGGCGCGCCCATGCAGATTTGCGCTCACAACTGTTTCGTCTCGGGCGACATTGCAGACGACTCGATTGATATCCAGGACAAGCTCAAAGAAGCATTCATGACGATGCGCATGGGCGGTGGGATCGGATACAACTTCGGGACGCTGCGTCCTCGCATGTCAATGATTGCCTCCTTGAAGTCGACCGCCTCGGGTGCTGTGTCCTTCATGGAAATCTACAACTCGAATTGCAAGACAGTGCGATCAGCAGGCGGGCGTCGCGGCGCACAAATGGGCGTCCTGCCGATCTGGCATCCAGACATTGTCGAGTTCATCGAAGTGAAGACAGTCGCGCTCGCTGACGACTTGCAGAAAGCGCAGATGCTCATCTCGATGTATGAGAACGAGAAGGTAGGCGACACGTCGGAAGGCGCCGAGGATCGTCGCGCATACTTCGAGGAGCTCAAACCATTCATGATCGACATGGTCGAGAAGGTTTCGATCCAGAATCGCCTCAACGCGTTCAACCTGTCGATTGCCATCACCGACGACTTCATGAGAGCGGTCGAGGACGACACCGACTGGGATCTCGTGTTCAACGGGAAAGTCTACCAGACGTTGCGTGCGCGTGATCTCTGGGACAAGGTTATGCTTGCGACGTGGGATTGGGCAGAGCCTGGCGTGTTGTTCATTGATCGGATCAACGAGATGAACAACCTATACTATTGCGAAACGATCAGCGCAACGAACCCCTGCGGCGAGCAGCCATTGCCGCCTTATGGCGCGTGCTTGCTTGGCTCCTGGAATATGGTCAAGTACATCGTCACTTTGCCTGATGGTTCGCGACACCTCGATCTCGAGGCGCTGAAGGCCGACATTCCGGGCATGGTTCGCGCATTGGACAACGTGATCGACGTTGCCAAGTATCCGCTGCCTCAGCAGGAAAAAGAAGCCAAAGACAAACGACGCATGGGCATGGGCGTCACGGGCATGGCGAATGCCATCGAAGCGCTCGGTGCACCATACGGCACGGACGAGTATCTCGAAATCCAAGCCTTGATCCTGCGCACGATTGCGAACGAGACCTACCGCGCGTCGGCAATGCTCGCGAAAGAAAAAGGCGCCTTCCCATTGTGGGACGCCGAGAAGTACATGGCAGGCAAGTTCGTCAACAGCGGTGTGCTCGACGACGACGTGTTGGAGCTGATGTGGAAATGGGGCTTGCGCAATTCGCACCTCCTGTCCATCGCACCGACTGGTACAATCTCGTTGACCGCGGACAACATTTCGTCAGGCATCGAACCGGTCTTTGCCTACATGTCAGGCCGCGACATTATCAACCAGGATGGCGTCACCAAGCAGTACGTTGAGATTCCTGACTACGGCGTGTCCGTGTTCGGTGTCGAAGGCGTTCGTTCTGACGACCTGCCTGTGCTCGATCACGTCAAGGTTCTGTGCCATGCTCAGCAGTTCGTTGACTCGTCGATCTCGAAGACGTGCAACGTTCCGGGAGACGTTTCGTTCGACGACTTCAAAGAGGTTTACATGACGGCATGGCGTGGTGGCGCGAAAGGCTGCACCACGTTCCGCCTCGACGGCAAACGGTTCGGCATGATGCGTTCGCTTGACGAGGTAGTAAATGAGGTGGAGCCCGTGTCTGCGGTTGATGCTGCGGAAGTCTGTGGCTACGATCCAAGTACCGGCAAGGCGACTGGGCCATGTGCCGACGATTGAAAGGAGGTGATCTTTATCTGCCCCTTCAACCAGTAAAGGAGAACCTCATTATGGCAAAGAAATCTTGTGGCCCCAAATCATGGAAAGGCGGCAAGAAGAAATGACGTGTCAGGCCCGTGCATTGTCGATCCTTGCGCGGGCCTCCATCATGGTCAACCGGCGCATTGGGCGCTTCCCACATCTCACCATCTGCGCAGAATTGTGGATCCTGGATCGACGATTGCGCGTGACCGCAATGGATGCGATAGTGCTCGCACTCTTCTGGGAAAAGGAACACTGCAAAAAGCAGTACTTGCGATATGGTATCAATCAACGAACGCTTCATGGATTTTCAGGTCGCACAACAAGTGCGCTGGATTCGGCTTCAGAACAACGACGTGCGCGAGGCGCTTCGGTACCTACGCGCAGCAGAAAAGAACATCACGCGAGCGCTGATTGATTCCGACATGGACGAGGGCCGGTTCACGGTAGCCCGTTTAAACGCGCTCAAGATTCAGCTCAACAACATCATCCAGAACCTTAGTACACAATTGACACCAGTCCTGACCAACAACCTGCGCGACGCGTTCAAGTTGGCTGCTGAGATTGAGCAGCAAGCGTTTGTGCGCATCCTGCCCGCGGGCCTTGATGTGACGACACCCAACCTAGGCGTCTTGCAATCAGCAGTCGTCTCGTCGCCGTTCAACGGTGCACCGATTGGCGATTGGGTTGACTCGTTCCATCGCTCATTGACCAAGACGTCGTGGGACACGATAGTCACTGGGATCACGGAAGGCGCGACACGCTCGGACATCACGCGCACGCTGATGGGCACGCAAGCGAACAACTACAAAGATGGGTCGATGCAGGCACGTCGTCGCGGCCTCGAAGCGCTCGTGCGCACATCGACGAACCACGCAACCAATCAAGGCCGACAAAAGGTCTGGGAGGCAAACAGTGACCTACTCAAAGGAGTCCGCTGGGTTTCGACACTCGACACGCGGACAACACCGATATGCCAGGAACGGGACGGCAAAGTCGGTCCCGTCGTTGACAGTCCCAACTGGCGTCCGCCCGCTGGGGCTTCTCGTCTCGATCCGCCATTCGCGCGTCCGCCCGCGCACATCAATTGCCGATCAACAACGGTGGCAGTCACGAA
>Ga0209345_10001405_pt1 | contig 28819 bp, 28 predicted proteins | sample Cruoilmetagenom7_FD_187294 | JGI IMG/M metagenome (GOLD analysis project Ga0209345, IMG submission 187294) | Oil polluted marine microbial communities from Coal Oil Point, Santa Barbara, California, USA - Sample 7 (SPAdes) (version 2) | ecosystem: Environmental > Aquatic > Marine > Oil seeps ...
TTGCCGTCATAAGCATGTTGATGACGCGCAGCCTGGCCGAGATGAGTCGGTTTGCCGTCAGCCTTGGGGCCAATCCGTTTACCTTTTTGGGTCTGGCGGGGGTCGGTGATCTGATCGTTACCTGCATGTCACCCCTTAGCCGCAACTACCGGGTGGGCTACGCACTGGGCGAAGGTAAAAGCCTCGAACAGGCGGTGGAGTCTCTTGGTGAGGTCGCCGAAGGGGTAAATACCCTGCGAATCGTCAAGGAGAAGGCCGAAGAGATGGAGATCTATATGCCACTGGTCAGTGGCCTCTATGAGGTGGTGTTCAATGCAGCACCGGTGAAAGAGGTGGCCCGGGGCATGATGTTGAATGTGCAGAGCACCGATGTGGAGTTTGTATTGCCTCGACAGGAGCAGGCGTGAAACTGCTGTTGCTGCGACATGCACAAGCGGTTGCCGGTGGAGATCTTGATCCTGACCGGGTACTGACGCCCGTGGGTGAGCGGCAGGCGGCTGCCATGGCCTCCCGGGTTGTCAGTATGCTGCCCGGAGCCTGTATCGTTGCCAGCCCATGGCGACGTGCGCAACAAACCGCTGAAATCATGGCTCAAGAGCTGGGTGCTCGGTTGGTGCTGAATGATTCGCTGACAGCCAGAGGCACTGCTCCTGCAGCTGCGGCAGCACTTGAGCCGTATTTCTCGGCTCAAGGGTCACTCATTGTGGTCACCCATCAGCCGCTTTGTGGTCAGTTGATCAGCTGGTTGACGGACGGAAATCTGTATGGGCAGGTGGTATCGCCCTGCAGCGGTGCGCTGCTGGAGCTTGAGTGGCCGGCTCGGGGTATGGCCAGGCTGCTGAACGGGTGTGATGGTGCCGTGCAGGGAGATGACCATGCAGGCAGATGAACTCAGATTTGAAGTGAACGGCCATCTGATTGCGGCACGGGCAACCGGCCCTGAAGACGGACTGCCCGTGTTGGCACTGCATGGCTGGCTGGATAATGCAGCTACCTTCAAGGCGCTTGAGCCGGCGCTTGAAGGGGTGCGGCTGGTGGCGCTGGATCTGATGGGACACGGTTTTTCCGACCACCGGCCCGCCAGTATGCCTTACTACATCTGGGATAATCTGTCGGATGTGGTGGCGGTTGCCGACGAGCTCAACTGGCAGCGGTTTCACCTGCTGGGGCACTCCATGGGAGCCAGCATCAGCAGCCTTCTCGCCGGTGCCATGCCTGAGCGGGTCGAGAGTCTGATTCTGCTTGAAGGGCTTGGGCCTCTGGTGGATACGCCCGCAGAGCTTCCGGAGCAGATGGCGCAGGCAATCCGCAGGCGCAGCCGTCGCAGTCGTACGCCTCGATTCTATGCCAGTATTGAAGAAGCCGTAGCCGCTCGGATCAACGGTCGCTTTCCGGTTGGGGAACAGGCGGCGCGCTGGCTGGTCGAACGTTCCATAGTCCATACTGCAAGGGGGTTCCGCTGGCGCAGTGATCCAGCCCTTAATCTGCCCTCCGTATTACGGATGAGTGAGGAGCAGGTAAGAGCGTTCCTGCTGCGTATCAGTTGTCCGTCATTGCTGGTGTTGGGCACCAGAGGAGTGGCAACCGATTTGACCCAGACAAGAGCTGGCTGCATCAATGGGCTGCAGCGGCTAACCCTTCAGGGAGGGCATCATCTGCACCTGGAGCAGGGTGTAAGCGAGACAATAGCACAGGCCATCAACCGTTTTTACGCAGCGCTCTGAACCCCGCGCGGCGCAGAGGAAGGAGCCAGGCATGAAACAGTATCTGAAGACGCTAGCGCTATTATTGCTGGTTACCCCCGGGTTGCAGGCAGCCGAGTTTGAGATTCCGCTGCAGCTGGACCCTTTTCCGCAGTCCGAGCTGATCAGTTCAGAGCAGCGGCATGAACCGGACTACCGTCTGATGCTCAGTGGCATCATGAAGATCAACGGCCGGATCCGCGCTGATCGTGATCAGCGACTTCAGGCCACTCTGTCGCGCCTGACCTGGCAGTTGCCGGACGGCTATGATCCAGAATCCGGATTCAAGTTCTTGCGAGCCCAGCTTGGTGACAGGGGGGCTCAGGCGATGTTTGAATGTTCCGGTCGCCAGTGTGGGCCGAGCAGCATTTGGGCAAATGATGTCTTCGGTCAGTCCCGACTGTACGGGATCGACAACACCCAGTTTTATGCGGCTCTGCGATTTGAGCAGGCCCATGTGGCGGTCTATGCCGTGCGCAGAGGTAATGGTCGAGTATTCCTTCATCTGGATGTGCTCGAAAATGAGAGCCAGGCCGGAAGCGATCCTGTCGTGGTGCTGGCACAGCAGGGCTATGTTGAACTGCAAAACTGGCCGGAATCATCCGATCGTGCAGTCGCCTCTGTACTGGATATGATGCAGGGGATGCCGGGACAGGAGCTCTGGCTGGTTGTGCACTGGCAGGGGCGGGATCTGGAACTGGCCCTGCGTCAGTCTCAGGAGGCTGCTGACCGTCTGCTGAGACAGGTAGCAGACAAGGGGGGCGATGTCCGTCAGCTCAAGGCCAGAGGTGTCGGCAGTCTGGTGCCCAGTGTGCTGGGCAGTCGTCGGCAGGTAGCGGTCGTGGTGATGAGGCGGGGGAGCGGCCGCTGAGATCGGACGCTCCGTAACCTTGCAGGCTCAGCGAATCAGGGACAGAAACTCGGTGCGGGTTGCCGGGTTTTCACGGAAGGAGCCCAGCATCATGGACGTTTTCATCATCGCGTTCTGTTTTTCCACGCCACGCATCATCATGCACATATGCTGCGCTTCGATCACAACACCAACGCCCGCTGCGTTCGTAACCTGCTGAATGGCTTCGGCAATTTCCTTGGTCATGTTTTCCTGGATCTGCAGGCGGCGTGCATACATGTCGACGATTCGGGCGATCTTGGACAGGCCCACCACCTTGCCCTGAGGAATGTAGGCAACATGTGCCTTGCCGATAAATGGCAGCAGGTGGTGTTCACACATGGAATACAGTTCGATATCCCGTACCAGCACCATTTCGCTGTTGTCTGAGGAAAACAGGGCGCCATTGACGACCTCGTCCAGACTCTGGGTATAACCGCGGGTCAGAAAGCGCATCGCCTTGGCGGCGCGTGCAGGCGTGTCGCGCAAACCGTCGCGGCCAATATCTTCTCCGAGCTGTTCTATGATGCTGGCGTATTCTGCTTCCATCTGCTGCATTCCTCAGGAGTTGGGCTGGCTTGGGTGAAAACGGCGTAAAATACCCGAACAGAGCACTCGGGTAAAGGCCGTTGCGCTGTGAGTCGGGGATCAGCCTCCCAGCAGCTTCAGTCTGAGCGACACATTGTTGCGTGAATCGGCGTTGTGCAGCGCCTCTTCGAGCGTGATTTTGCCTTCCTGATAAAGATGCAGCAGGTTGGCGTCAAAGGTGTGTGCTGCGCTGTTGCTGCTTTGGTCAATGGCTTCGCGGATGCGCGAATACTCTCCACGGGCAATCAGCTTGGCGATATAGGGGGTGTTGATCATCACTTCAGTGGCGGGTATGTAGCGCTCGTCCACATCCCGAATCAGCCGTTGGGCCACGATGCCCTTCAGATTGAGTGACAGGTCCGTGTTGATTTTGTGCATTTCGGCTTCATGGAAGAAGTTGACGATATGCTCCACAGCCTGGACGCTGTTGTTGGCATGCAGAGTCGAGATGCACAGATGACCGGTCTCGGAGTAGCGAATCGCCTGCTCCATGGTTTCACGGTCACGGATCTCACCGATCAGAATCACATCCGGGGCTTCGCGCAGGGCGTTTTTCAGAGCATTGCCGTATGACAGTGTGTCCACACCAACCTCGCGCTGGTTGATCAGAGACTTGCGGTTGGTGTGCAGAAACTCGATCGGGTCTTCGATGGTCAGAATGTGTCCGGTGGCCCGCTGGTTACGGTATTCAATCATCGAGGCCAGTGAGGTTGACTTGCCTGAGCCGGTGGAACCGACCAGCAGCACCAGTCCGCTGCGCAGCATCACCAGATTTTTCAGAATCGAGGGCAGGTTCAACTCTTCAAGTGACGGAATCTTGTGGCGGATCATGCGAATGACCAGCGCCACATCGCCGCGCTGGCGGTATACGTTCACCCTGAAGCGCCCGATATCAGGTACTTCGTAGGCAAAATTCATTTCAAGCTCACGCCTGAACTGCTCCTGCTGGTGCTCGCTCATCAGATGGTTGGACAGCTCTTCGGTGGAGCCCGGCTGCAGCGGGGTCGTGTCAACCTCGCGCATGCTGCCTTCAACCTTGATCTGGATCGGTGTGTGTGTACTCAGGAACAGGTCTGATGCATTGGTTTCGGCCATCAGATTGAGATATTTGTGAAGATCGATCATCGCAGGTCCCTGCATCAGCTTTGTCGGCCTGTATGCCCTGAGAACAGGTCTGGCCGGAAACAAGAGGTCAGATTCACAACATCTGCATCATAGCAGAGCTTGCCCGGAAGCGGATGAAAAGCTCAGCCTCCCTTCCTGCGCAGCAGAACATAAACCGCACCGGTTCCGCCGTCCCGTGGCTGAGCAGAGCTGAAGGCCAGTACGTCATGCAACTGGCGCAGCCAGTCGTTGACACAGGACTTTAGCAGGGCCGGTTGCCCGGGTTGAGTGTAGGCCTTGCCATGAATAATCAGCACGCAGCGCAGTTGTTGGCGCGATGCGTCTCGAATGAATCCGCTGAGCTCATCCCGGGCCGCTTCGACCGTATAGCCGTGCAGGTCAAGCCCGGCTTCCCAGGGCAGATGTCCAAGTCGAAGGCGCTTGAGCAGTCGCAGCTGTACGCCGGGTGCCGCAAACAGCAACTCATCGGTGGAGTCGACGATCTGGGAGGCCTCGGACGACAGGCCGTCAATCACCTGCTCAACCTCCTGTTCGGCGGCCTGTCGGCGAAAGCGGGTGGCGCTGTCATGTTTGCGCCGCAGCTTCAGCCTGCCCGCATCGGGGTCCACATGGCGATCGTGACGCATCCGTGTGACGCCCTGCATGGCAGAGTCGAAGTCGAGATCGTCATCCTGCTCCTGGTCAGAGGGATAAGACATGGCGTTCAACGGGGGATTTCATTAACATAACTGGCCTGAATCAACATAATTCCGCATTATCGGGCGAGAGATGAATCCGGATCAAGTGGCGATTACTTCCGAACTGCACACTCTGCGTGACTATATCCGCTGGGCAGTCTCGGCTTTCCATCAGTATCAGGTCTGGTTTGGCCATGGAAATGCGACGGCCTGGGACGAGGCCAGCCAGCTGGTACTGAATGCGGTGCACCTGCCCTGGGACACCGATCCTGCGGTACTGGATGCCCGTTTGACGCAGGCGGAAAAAGAGCGGGTACTGGACTATCTGCACCAGCGTGTCGAGCTGCGCCGGCCTCTGCCCTATATCACCGGCGAAGCCTGGTTCATGGGGCTGCCGTTTCATGTGGATGAGCGGGTGCTGATTCCGCGCTCACCCATTGCGCAGTTGATTGAGACCGGGTTTGAGCCCTGGATGCGCCCTGGGCCGGTCAACCGGGTTCTTGATCTCTGCACCGGCAGTGGCTGTATCGGTATTGCCTGTGCCTATGCCTTTGAGGAGGCTGAGGTTGACCTGGCTGACATCTCCACCGATGCACTTGAAGTGGCGCAGCGCAACATCGAGCGCCATCAGCTGGATGACCGGGTATCGGCCCGTCAGGGCGACCTGTTCGAGAACCTGCAGGGGGAGCGCTACGATCTGATCGTGAGCAACCCTCCGTATGTTGATGCGGATGATCTGGCCAGCATGCCGGCAGAGTATCAGCATGAGCCGGGCCTTGCGCTGGGCTCTGGAGACGATGGGCTGGATATCACCCGCCGCATTTTGCGTGAAGCGGCCGATCATCTGACTGAAGACGGTTTGCTGGTGGTCGAGGTGGGCAACTCTGAAGTCCATTTGATGCAGGCCTTTCCCGAATTGCCCTTGATCTGGATTGAGCTGGATGCGGGCGGCAACGGCGTATTTACCATTACAGCGGCAGAGCTGCGGGCTCATGCGGCGCTTTTATGAACCTGAGGCGAATGTGGAATCGCGTTCGCTGACTGCACAGAGATAGCGTATGTCGGGTAACAGCTTTGGCAAACTCTTTACCGTCACTACCTTTGGTGAAAGCCACGGGCCGGCACTGGGCTGCATCGTGGATGGCTGTCCTCCCGGAATTGAACTGAGTGAGGCGGATCTGCAGGCGGATCTGGATCGGCGCAAGCCGGGTACATCGCGTCACACCACCCAGCGTCGTGAGCCGGATCAGGTACGTATTCTGTCCGGTGTGTTCGAGGGCAAGACCACCGGGACTCCGATCGGTCTGCTGATCGAAAATACCGACCAGCGCTCAAAGGATTACTCCAATATTGCCGAAACCTTCCGGCCGGCACATGCAGACTATGTCTACTCCCACAAATACGGCTTTCGTGACTACCGCGGAGGCGGTCGTTCTTCGGCACGAGAAACCGCCATGCGTGTGGCGGCGGGTGCCATCGCCAAGAAAGTGCTGGCCGTAAAGGGGATCGCCATCCGCGGCTATCTGTCACAACTGGGGCCTGTCACCATTGATATGAGCCGCTTTGACTGGGAGGAGGTCGACAATAATCCCTTCTTCTCACCCGATGCGGAAGCTGCAGCGCAGATGGAAGTCTACATGGATGAGCTGCGCAAGGAAGGCAACTCCATTGGCGCGCGCATCTCCGTTCAGGCGACCGGCGTTCCAGTGGGCCTGGGCGAGCCGATCTTTGATCGGCTGGATGCCGATCTGGCGCATGCCCTTATGAGCATCAATGCGGTCAAGGGTGTTGAGATCGGTGACGGCTTCGCTGTGGTCAATCAGAAAGGCACCGAGCATCGTGACGAGATGACGCCTGAAGGTTTTCTCTCCAATCATGCAGGCGGCATTCTGGGTGGCATTTCGACGGGGCAGGCCATTGAGGCGCATATTGCGCTCAAGCCAACTTCCAGCCTGCGTTTGCCGGGTCGCAGTATCAACGCATCAGGCGAAGCGATTGAGGTGGTTACCAAGGGGCGGCATGACCCCTGTGTCGGCATCCGGGCAACCCCCATTGCCGAGGCGATGATGGCGATTGTGCTGCTGGACCATCTGTTGCGTGATCGTGGTCAGAATGCGGACGTTGAGACGAACCTTCCGGTACTGAACTGAGCAGGGTTGTAACCCTTTGAGTTTATTGAGGCAATATTAATTTTTTCTGACCGCAAGCCGTTTTTTGCTTGAAATTTGAGCATAACGCGGTATAAATGCGGCAGAAATTCCCTACGTCCCAACCCTTTGGGGTGTGCGAAATCTGTAACGCGCTGCGAAGGTGTCTGATGATACACCCTTCGACTTTTGCTGGCGCCGCTGCAGGGTTCAGCGCAACCTGAAAGGTTGGGTTTTTGTTTTTTATCTGCGCGAGAGCGCAGGCTTGTCTGGAGTCATCCCCCATGCAAGAAGCGATTGACCTGGCGTCAGAAGTCAACGACCAAGAGGTTGAAGGCAGTGTTGCTGACTGGCCCGCCTACACTCAGGGCGACGATGAAGAGCGTCTGGACTACTTCATCGAGCGCGACGGACACCGTTATGCTGGTACCCATCTGATCATCGATCTGCGCGGTGCTTCCCGCCTGGATGATCTTGAAGTGATGGAAAAGGCTCTGCGTGAATCCGTAAAGGCGGCCAAGGCAACACTGCTGCATATTCATCTGCATCACTTTACCCCGAACGGCGGTATTTCGGGTGTGGCTGTGCTGGCAGAATCCCATATCAGCGTTCACACCTGGCCGGAACGCAATTTTGCGGCCTTTGACGTATTCATGTGTGGTGAATCCGAGCCAGCCAAGGCTATCCCGGTGCTGGAAGCGGCCTTTACGCCGTCAAAAGTTGAAGTTGAAGAGATCCTGCGTGGCAAGGTGAGTATTGATGACGACGACTACGTACGTTGAGAAGCTGTACGCAGGCTACGGTCAGAGCTTTACGCTGGACCAGGTTCTGTTTGAACATCGTACCGAGCATCAGGAACTGATCATCTTCCGTAACCGGGACTTCGGTACGGTGATGGCGCTGGATGGCATTATCCAGACCACTGAGCGTGATGAATTCATCTACCACGAAATGATGACGCATGTTCCGCTGCTGGCACACGGCAACGCCAGACGCGTGCTGATTATCGGTGGTGGTGACGGCGGTATCCTGCGTGAGGTGCTTCAGCACAAGAGCGTGGAGCATGTGACTCAGGTTGAAATTGATCAGGCCGTCATCGACATGTGCCGTCAGTATTTGCCGAACCACTCGGCGGGTGCTTTCGACGATCCACGCGCCAATATTGTCATCGCGGACGGGGTGGAATTCGTCAACGAGTGTCAGGAGACATTCGACGTGATCATCTCCGACTGTACCGATCCGGTAGGTCCGGGTGAGGTGCTGTTCTCCAGCCGCTTCTATGAAGGCTGTAAGCGCTGTCTCAATCAGGGCGGAGTATTCGTGGCGCAGAACGGTGTCCCGTTCATGCAGCCGGATGAGATCCTGACCACCCGTCGTCGGCTGGGTCCTTACTTTGCCGATCAGACCTTCTACAATGGCGCTGTTCCGACCTACGTGGGCGGTGTAATGACCTTCGCCTGGGCAACGGATGATGCATCGCTGCGTCAGCTGGATCTGACCAGTGTGCAGGCACGCTACGAAGCCAGCGGCATTCGTACCCGGTACTACAACCCGGCACTGCATGTTGCCAGCTTTGCGCTGCCGCAGTATGTTGTCACTGCACTGGACTCGCTCTGACGGCAACGTCAAAATCGACTCTCCAAGCCGGCCACAGTGCCGGCTTTTTCGTGGTTCATTTCTATGCCCTATGCTCGTTTGTCCGGCTTCTATTTTTTCTATTTTGCTCTGTTGGGCACGCTGGTGCCGTACTGGACGCTGTGGCTGCAGTCGCTGAGTTTTGATGCGGCCACCATCGGCTGGCTGATGGGGATTCTGCATGTCTCGCGGGTACTGGCCCCAAACCTTTGGGGTTGGCTTGCCGATCGCACGGGTCACCGGGTGCATATTGTCCGCTTCGGTGCGTTGGCGACCTGGCTTATTTTCATTCTTATTTTCTGGCAGACCAGTGCAGTGGGCATAGCATTGGTGATGGCCGGATTCAGCTTTTTCTGGAATGCCGTCTTGCCTCAGTTTGAAGTGATTACGCTGAGATATCTGGGCCAGGAAAAGGCCTACTACAGCCGCATACGGCTTTGGGGTTCAGTGGGGTTCGTGCTGGCGGTGGTGTTGATCGGTCTGCTGCTGGATCAAACCGGTATTGCCGTGCTGCCCTGGGTCGTGCTGGGGCTGATGCTGCTGATCTGGCTCAATGCATTGGTTGTGCCCGTTACTTCAGAGCCGGCGGTCGATGGCAGGGCTGCGGGCTCGCGTATGGGGCCGATTCTGCGGCAGCCACAGGTGATCGCCTTTTTTGCCGTCTGCTTTCTGGTTCAACTCAGTCACGGACCTTACTACACCTTCTACAGTGTGATGATGCAGGAGCTGGGCTACACGCGCAGTGAGATAGGGCTGCTCTGGGCGCTGGGTGTTATGGCTGAGATTGTACTGTTCATTTTCATGCCGCGCCTGCTGCAGCGCTTCAGCATCCGGGGCATCATGCTGGCGAGCCTCGTGCTGTGCGTGCTGCGCTGGGGGGTGACCGGCATCTGGCCGGAGCAGTTACAGGTCATGCTGTTTGCACAGTTGCTGCATGCGGCCACCTTTGGCAGTCTGCATGCGGTGGGCATTGCGCTGGTGCAGCATTATTTCGGTTCGGAAACTCAGGGGAGAGGGCAGGCATTATTCTCAAGCCTGGGGTTCGGTGCCGGAGGAGCGGCCGGTGCGGTGTTGGCCGGGCAGCTCTGGAGCAGCTGGGGGCAGGCGAGTTTTCTGCTCGCAGCCGGTGCAGCGGCGGTGGCTATTGTGTTGACATTGATCTGGATATATCCGGAAAAAGCGCAGCAAAATGGCACATGAAGTTGTTTTGCACTGCAGTTGCTATAGTATGAAAGTCAACTGCGGGTCAGATCGGTCGGAGTAAGCATGAACTTCAGAATTGATATAGAGATGACACCGGAAGAGCTGCGTCGTGCCCTCGGGTTGCCCGATGTTGCCGGTTTGCAGCAGGAGATGATCACCAGGGTGCGTGAGCAGATGGAAGCGGGTGCTGAAGGTTATGACCCGCTCACGCTGCTGAAACCCTACCTTAATAATGGTATCGGCTCGATGGAAGCTTTCCAGAAGCTGTTGTTCAGCATGATGAACCAGTATGGAAGCGGCAAGCGCGATACCGACTAGACGGATGTAACGGATGAGTCAGAGTGGAACAGGAGAATCAGCCGTGCGGATTCTGCGTAAATATACCAATCGACGTCTCTATGACACCTCGCGCAGCTGCTATGTCACGCTGGAGGATGTAAAGCAGCTGGTGCTGAGTGGCGAAAAATTTCAGGTTCAGGATTCCAAGACCGGCAATGACCTGACCCGCAATATCCTGTTGCAGATCATCAGTGAGCAGGAGGCTGAGGGGCATGGCACGCTGTTGACCAATCAAGTATTACAGCAGCTGATCCGTTTTTATGGCGACAGCATGCAGGGCATGATGAGTCAGTACCTTGAACAGAGTATTGCCGCCTTTCTGGAGCACCAGGATCGGATCCGTGAGCAGATGCAGACCATGATGGGCGCGGCCAATCCGCTGACCATGATGGGGCGGTTTGCAGATCAGAATATGGCGGTTTGGAACATGTTCGCCCCCCGCAATGGTGAGGCAAGTGGTGAAGAGGGCGCCTCTGATGGCAAAGAGGCTGGTCCAGCGGATAAAAAAGCCGCCTCCACCGCTGAAGCCGATACCGGCGAACGCAAAAAAGGCTAAGGTTTTTTTGCAGCATCCCGCTGCCGCAGCCACTGGGCTATGGCAGTCGGGACATGACTGAGCGCCTTCTGTCCGGTCAGTGTGCCGATATGGCCAGCATCAATGGCCAGTTCGGTGTAGTCGCGGCTGCCGGTTGCCTGTTTAAGCGCTGATGATGTTTCGGCAGGGACTAGATGGTCCTTCAGGCCGAATATGTTAAGCAAAGGCAGCTCAAGCGCCTGCAGTTTGAGTGTTCTGGCTGCAAGTCTGAATCCCTCCGGTTGCATCAATGCATTATCTCGCAAAAACAGCTGGACGAACTCCTGCAATGCCGCACTGGCAAGGTCCGGGCAGTCGTTGAGCCAGCGCTCCATCAGCAGGTAGTTCAGCGCCCGCTCGGGGTCGCCCCCCAGCTCCTTTCCCGCCTGCAGTCTTTTTTGCAGCCCCAGTCGCATCGGTTTGAGGGCATGATAAATCTCATTGAGCAATGGACCCGGCAAGTTGCCGTAGGCGGTGGCGGCCAGTGTCAGGTCGATATGTGCCGTAAGCTGTCCAAGACGAAAGTTTGGTTGGGAGCTGTCGACAGGTGTCACCAGTGTAATCAGGTTGCTGACCTTGTCGGGATGCAGGGCGCTGTAGCACAGACTCAGTACGCCCCCCTGGCAGATGCCCGCCAGATTGAGTTGCTCGCACTGGCCATGCTGCAGGACTTGGTCCACGCATCGATCCAGATAGTCTTCCAGATAGTCTTCCAGCTCCAGAAAACGGTCACTTCGGGTGGGGTAGCCCCAGTCGATGAGGTAGACCGGAACGCCTTCGTCGAGCAAGCGGCGAATCAGCGAGCGTTCAGGGCTGAGATCCAGTACCCAGGGTCGATTGACCAGTGCATAGCAGATCAGTACCGGTGTCTTGATCGTTGCAGCCACAGTGGGGCGATAGTGATACAGGCGCACCGCATCCGTGCTGAAAATCTCGTCACGGCAGGCACCCTGATGTCGGCTGTCCAGCTGGCTGAGGTTATTGACGCTGTCGCGCAGCGTTTTCTGCCGGGCGGCCATCTGCTGTCGGGCACGATCCGGATCAAGACTGATCTTGGGCATTGGGGTCCTTGTCACTGGCCTTGGGTTGCAGGGAGTGGCGCAGCTCGGCAAGCTCACGTTCAAGGTCGCGTACCCGGCGGCGCAGCTGATGATGTCGTTGGGCCAATTCATCATGGCGGGTATCGGTGACCAGCCCCAGGGCGCTGCAGAATCGATCTCGCTGCTGCTGCCAGCCATGGCGTAAAGCCATGGCGGCATTGCTGATCTCGCCCAGTGCAACACAGTAGTCGTGGCCTCCGATGTGCTGCTGATAGACGCTCTCGTACGACTCGATCCAGAGTTGATGCAGCTGATCAATATCGGTTACGGCATCACTCTCAAGCTGCTGGGTCATGCGTTCCAGGGCAAGCGCATTAATGGTGCTGAGCTGTGCCATGTAGCCTGTTCTGGCATGCTCAAAGCGCTCCAGCAAACAGAGGCACTCTTTCAGCTGTGTAACCAGATCAGGGCGTGCTACCGGCTGCAGGTTGCTCAACAGAGTGGCGAGCAGCTGGGCAAACTGGTTAAGGCTGTCCTGCCAGGGGGGCTGCTGAACGCTGAATAGCCCCATCAGAATGCCGAGCTGCTCCGGCAGTTGCCAGCTGTGCAGTACCCAATCGCTGGTGAGTTGGTCCAGGTGCTGCTTGAACTGATCGAGCAGAACGGCACTGTCCACGCTGTCCTGCTGTGCATGCTCCAGCAGTTCGGCCGCGAAGCGGTTGAAGCTGGCACTCTGGCGCGTCAGTTTCAGCAGCAGCTCCGTATGTTCCTGCGGAATCTGTTGTGAAATACCGGCTGTCAGCAACTGTTGCATGTGTTCCCAGCCTGTCTGCTCGTCGGTGCTGTTATGCTGTTCCAGTTGTTCGATCCACTGGCGCATGATGTTCAAAAGTTGTTCGGTCACCTTGTCACGACTCCGTGGGGGCTGGAGGGATACTGATCTTAAACCATGCGTCAGGCTTATTAAACGCTGCATTCAAGCAGTTGTACCAATTCGCGGGCGGCGTTGCTGAGCGTGCGGTCGCGATGATGGATGTAACCCAACGGCCGTACGATCGCCTCGGTACCGGTATCCAGGCAGGTCAGTTGATCATCGATCATGGTTTCCGGCAGCAGGCTCCAGCCGAGGCCAATACTGACCATCATGCGGATGGTGTCGAGGTAATCGGTACTCATGCCAAGGTTGGGTTCCAGTCCCTGCAGGGCCAGCTGCTGCTTGACGCGCTGATGGGTAAAGGTGTCGGTGCCGGGCAGGATTGCAGGGTAGCGGTTCAATTCGGTCAATGAAGGCCTGTCGGTCTGTGCCAGCGGGTGATTGCGTGCCACCACATACTGCAGCCTGTCATGCCAAACGGTGCGGGCGCAGATGCGGTCGTCCTGCTGGGGTGCCAGTGTAATCAGGGCCAGCTCCAGATCACCCTTGAGCACACCTTCATAGGCCACCTCGGAGGCGGCAAACTGCAGGTCCAGCTCAACGTCAGGGAACCGGTCGACGAAGGTTTTCAGGATCGGCGGCAGGCGATGCAGGCTGATGTGATGGCTGGTCGCCAGTGCAAGACGTCCGCCGATGCGGCCGGACAGGGTACCCAGCATGCGCTCTGCATCCTCGATTGAAAGCAGGATTTCTCGGGCACGGGACAGCAGGGCATGCCCGGCTTCAGTCAGCATCACCTGCCGACCGATGCGGTCGAACAGTCGGCAGTTGAGCTGGCTTTCAAGCAGAGCGATACGCTTGCTGACGGCTGACTGGGTCAGAAACAGTTGCTGCGCCGCGAGGGAGAACGAGCCGCAGTCGGCAACGGTAACGAAGGCATGCAATCCGGCAGTATCCATGCGGGCCTCTGGTGATGAGGAGGTGGGCGTGTGTGCGAGTCTATCTATTCCTTTATGGAATGCAAATCATAAAAAATATGAATTTGTGTGTTGGGCACGGCTGCACTAGGATGAGCACCTATCGCCATGAGACCGGACAACATGAGGGGAGATAACATGGCCGCAAAGACCTTGTACGACAAGCTCTGGGATGCCCATCTGGTGCGCCAGAACGAAGACGGCAGCGCGCTGATCTACATCGATCGTCAGATTTTGCACGAAGTGACTTCGCCGCAGGCGTTTGAAGGTCTGCGTCTGGCCGGCCGCAAGCCCTGGCGCATCGACGCCAACCTGGCGACGCCTGACCATAACGTGCCCACGACCCAGCGTGACGGCGGTGTGGATCAGATTGTCGATCCGGTCTCTCGCATTCAGGTAAAAACACTGGATGCCAACTGCGACGAGTTCGGCATTACCGAGTTCAAGATGAATGATCAGCGTCAGGGGATCGTGCATGTGGTTGGCCCGGAACAGGGTATGACCCTGCCGGGCACCACGGTTGTCTGTGGAGATTCGCACACCTCGACCCACGGCGCTTTTGGTGCTCTGGCACACGGTATTGGTACGTCCGAAGTTGAACATGTGCTGGCGACCCAGTGCCTGATCGCCAAGAAAATGAAAAACATGCTGGTGCGTGTGGATGGCGAGTTGGGTGCCGGTGTCACCGCAAAGGATGTGGTTTTGCACATCATTGGCGTGATCGGTACCGCCGGCGGCACCGGCTATGCCATTGAGTTCGGCGGCAGCGCCATCCGTTCCATCTCCATGGAAGGGCGCATGACCATATGCAACATGGCGATTGAAGCCGGTGCCCGTGTCGGCCTTGTGGCTGTCGACGACACCACGATTGAATACTTCCGCGGTCGCCCGTTCTCGCCCAAACCGGATCAGTGGGATGCCGCTGTTGCTGCATGGAAGCAGCTGGTGTCCGATGAAGATGCCCACTTTGATACCGTTGTCGAGATCAAGGCCGAAGAGGTTCAGCCGCAGGTGACCTGGGGTACTTCGCCTGAAATGGTGGCGCCGGTGAGTGCACTGGTGCCGAACCCGGAAGCGGAGTCAGACCCTGTCAAGGCTGATGGTATCCGTCGTGCGCTCAAGTACATGGGGTTGCAGGCAGACCAGAAAATTACCGATATCCAGCTTGATCGGGTGTTTATCGGCTCCTGCACCAACTCCCGTATCGAAGACCTGCGTGCCGCGGCTGAAGTGGTTAAAGGTCGCAAGGTGGCGGCCAATATCAAGCAGGCGCTGGTGGTGCCCGGCTCCGGTCTGGTGAAGGCGCAGGCGGAAGCCGAAGGTCTGGACAAGATCTTTATCGAAGCCGGTCTTGAATGGCGCGAGCCGGGCTGCTCCATGTGTCTGGCGATGAACCCGGACAAGCTGGGGCAGGGCGAGCACTGCGCGTCCACCTCCAACCGTAACTTCGAAGGGCGTCAGGGCTTTGGTGGTCGTACCCATCTGGTCAGCCCGGCCATGGCCGCCGCCGCTGCGGTCACCGGCCATTTCATCGATGTACGTGAGCTGATGCAGTAAGACGGGAGAGCGAAATGAGACAATTTACCCAACACACCGGTATTGCTGCGCCGCTGGATCGTGCCAACGTCGATACCGACATGATCATTCCGAAGCAGTTTCTGAAATCGATCAAACGGGCCGGTTTTGGTCCCAACCTGTTCGATGAGCTGCGTTATCTGGATGAAGGTCAGCCGGATCAGGATTGCGCCGGTCGTCCGCTGAACCCGGATTTCGTGCTGAACCAGTCACGCTACCAGGGCACCAGTGTGCTGCTGGCGCGGGAAAACTTCGGCTGCGGCTCCAGCCGTGAACACGCGCCCTGGGCGCTGGATGATTTCGGTATTCGTGCCATCATTGCGCCGAGCTTTGCCGATATCTTCTACAACAACTGCTTCAAGAACGGTCTGTTGCCGATCGTGCTGCCGGAAGAGCAGGTTGACCAGCTGTTCAAGGAAGTTGAAGCCACTGAAGGCTACCAGCTGACCGTGGATCTGGAGCGTCAGGTGGTGGTCACCCCGTCCGGCGAAGAGTTTGCCTTTGAGGTCGACAACTTCCGCAAACACTGTCTGCTCAACGGTCTGGATGATATCGGTCTGACCCTGCAGAACGCGGACGAAATCAAGGCGTATGAAGCCCGCCGCCGTCAGGAAGCACCCTGGCTGTTTGATGCGATCAAGTAAATCGAACTGAATTTTTGAGGAAAAACCCACATGGGCAAGAAAGTACTGGTACTGCCGGGTGACGGCATTGGTCCCGAGATCGTAACTGAAGCACGCAAGGTGCTCGATGTGGTCAACGATCGTTTCGCGCTGGGTCTGGATGTGAGTGAAGCGCTGGTCGGTGGCGCCGCCATCGACGCCACCGGCGTGCCGTTGCCGGATGAGACGCTGGAAGCATGCAAACAGGCGGATGCGATTCTGCTGGGTGCCGTTGGTGGTCCGAAATGGGATGCCAACCCCGACTTCGCCATCCGTCCGGAAAAAGGCCTGCTGGGCATCCGTTCCCAGCTGCAGCTGTTCGGCAACCTGCGCCCGGCGATCCTCTACCCGCAGCTGGCGCACGCCTCTACCCTGAAGCCGGAAATCGTTTCCGGTCTGGATATCCTGATCGTGCGTGAACTCACCGGCGGCATCTATTTCGGCCAGCCGCGCGGCGTGCGCGAGAAGGAAGGCGGCATCCGTGAAGGTTTCAACACCTACGTATACGATGAAAATGAAATTCGCCGCATCGGTCGCGTCGCCTTTGAAGCGGCTCGTGCGCGCGACAAGCGTCTGTGCTCGGTCGACAAGGCCAACGTACTGGAAGTGACCGTGCTCTGGCGCGAAATCATGGAAGAGCTGAAAAGCGAGTACCCGGATGTGGAGCTGAGCCACATGTACGTGGACAACGCCGCCATGCAGCTGGTGCGTGCACCCAAGCAGTTTGATGTGGTCGTAACCGGCAACATGTTCGGTGACATTCTGTCCGACGCGGCCGCCATGCTGACCGGTTCCATCGGCATGCTGCCGTCGGCGTCACTGGATGAAAACGGCAAGGGCATGTACGAGCCCTGCCACGGTTCTGCACCGGATATTGCCGGTCAGGGCAAGGCGAATCCGTTGGCAACCATCCTCTCAGTCGCTATGATGTTGCGTTATTCCCTGAATGCGGGCGAAGCGGCCGATCAGATTGAAGCCGCTGTGAGCAAGGTGCTGGATCAGAATCTGCGTACGCCGGATATCATGTCCGAAGGCATGCGCGCGGTCAGCACCACCGAAATGGGTGATGCGGTTGTTGCCGCACTGAACGCCTGATTTCGTCCGTCTCCACCGGGTAGCAGAGCAGCCTTGAACTGCCGTTGCCCGGTGTTTCGTATTCGGGATTCGTTTTAAAGCTAATTATATTTGGGGGCACGAATGAAGCGTGTAGGTTTTGTAGGCTGGCGTGGTATGGTCGGCTCGGTTCTGATGCAGCGCATGCTGGAAGAGAACGATTTCAACCATATTGCGGAGCCGGTTTTCTTCACCACTTCTCAGACTGGAGCGGCTGGCCCCGACATCGGCAAGGATATCCCGGCACTGAAAAATGCGCGTGATATCAACGAGCTGAAGCAGATGGACGCCATTGTTTCCTGTCAGGGCGGTGACTACACGACTGAAGTGTTCCAGAAACTGCGTGAGTCCGGCTGGAACGGCTACTGGATTGATGCGGCCTCTACCCTGCGCATGGCTGACGACAGCCTGATCGTGCTGGACCCGGTCAACCGTGACGTGATCGATCGTGGCATCGACGCCGGTATCAAGAACCTTGTTGGCGGCAACTGCACCGTCTCCCTGATGCTGATGGGTCTGGGTGGTCTGTTCAAGGCCGGTCATATCGAATGGATCTCTTCCATGACCTACCAGGCAGCGTCCGGTGCCGGTGCCAAGAACATGCGTGAACTGATCACCCAGATGGGCCAGATTCATGCAGGCTCCGAAGCGCTGCTGGCTGATCCGGCGTCTGCTATTCTGGATATCGACCGTCAGGTCGTCGACACCATGCGCGGCGATGCCTTTGCCACCGATAACTTCGGTGTGCCGCTGGCCGGCTCTCTGATCCCCTGGATCGACAAGGCCGTTGAAGATGGCCAGAGCAAGGAAGAGTGGAAGGGGTTTGTTGAAACCAACAAGATCCTGGGTCTGTCCGACAGCCCGATTCCGATCGATGGCACCTGCGTCCGTATCGGCGCCATGCGCTGCCACAGCCAGGCGTTCACCGTGAAGCTGAAGCAGGATCTGCCGATGGATGAGATCGAGCAGATGATCGCCGAAGCCAACGACTGGGTCAGCGTGGTACCGAACGAACGTGAAATCACCATGCGTGATCTGTCACCGACCAAGGTGACCGGTACGCTGAATATTCCGGTCGGACGTCTGCGCAAAATGAAGATGGGGCCAACCTTCCTGAACGCGTTCAGTGTGGGCGATCAGCTGCTCTGGGGCGCAGCCGAGCCGCTGCGCCGTATCCTGCGCATCCTGATCGAGCGTTAATGCAGCTAGATCAGACCTTTTTAACAGCCCGGCGTACGTCCGGGCTGTTTTGCTTATACACTGAAGTGAATTTGCCACGGATACACTGACTGTTCTGCTGGCCTGTGAGAGAAACTGACCAAGATGCCGTTGAAAATTGCACTGCTGGGGCCTGCCACACTGGCCGGTGAGAAACTGCTTGAACTGTTGGATGAGTCGACACTTGAAATCGATACACTCACCCTGTTCGAACCTGAAGAACAGGCCGGGCGCAGCCTGATGTTCAGGGGGCATGCGCATCGAACCCGGTCGCTGGATGCTTTCGACGCATCATCACTGCAGCTTACCTTTGTCTGTGAGGCTGAGATTGGCTCCGAGCTGAAGCAGTCACTGCTTGAGGCCCCGGGTTGGATTGTCGATCTGTACCCGCAGCGATACGAGGCGGATCAGGTGTTTCTGGCCATTCCCGAGCTGAATGGGGATGAGCTGGCATCGCTTGATCCAGGTCGTGTTATCGGCATCCCGAATTCAGCTACCATTGCAGCCGCGCTGGCGCTGGCGCCCTTGCATCAGGCCTGTCAGGTACTGAAAGCGAATCTCATGTTATTGAGCCCGGTCTCTTCAGCCGGGCGTCCTGGTGTTGAAGCTCTGGCTTCCGAGACGGCACGGCTGTTGAACGGGCGAGATCCCGAGTCGGGTCATTTCGGCCAACAGATCGCCTTTAACCTGATACCGCAGGTTGGTACGCTGCTTGAAAGTGGTTACACCGATATCGAAACGGCCGTGCGCACCCAGCTGCCGCAGGTACTGGGTGATGAAGGGCTGGAGCTGGAAGTCAGTGCCGTTCAAGTGCCGGTGTTTTATGGCGATATGGTAGTGATTCAGGCTGAAACGCGCCAGCCGCTGAATCTGGATGAGGTTCAGCAGCTGATGGACAAGGCGCCCGGGGTGCGGTACGACCAGCATGCCAGGCAGGTTCCAGGCTTGATCAAGGATGCAATCGGTCAGCAGCAGGTGGTTGTGGCACGGCTGCGCCCAGATGCTGAAGGTGAGGCCGGATTTGCATTGCATGCCATGAGCGATGACCTTGGGCGTGGTAGCGCCCTGACAGCTCTGGGAGCCGCAATGCGGCTGGTGGCGCAAGGATAGGAAGTGGTGGTGAGCGGTTATCTTGACCGCCAGCGCCATAATACATAATACTTGCAACGAATATGGAGCCGTAACTCTCTGATTCTTCGGAAAGGGACGAGAGCCGGGCACAAGATATCAAAGGGAGTAACCGATGCTGCGTAAACTAGCCTTAAGTCTTGCGGTCTCTGCAGCTCTGGGGGTGTCACAGGTACATGCCCTCGGCCTGGGAGAGATTCAAGTCAACTCAGCCCTGAATGAGCCGCTCGATGCAGAAATCAAACTGACGCAGGTTCGTGATCTCTCTCCGTTGCAGATTCAGCCTAGAATGGCAGCGGTGGATGAGTACTCCCTGTCAGGTGGTGTCAGTCAGACGCGCTACCTGCGCGATATCCAGTTTCAGGTGCTGCTGACTCCCGATGGAGCCGGCAGTATACGATTGCGCTCCAGTGAGCCGATTCAGGAGCCGTTCCTGAACTTTATGGTTGAGGTGAACTGGCCCAGTGGCCGCATGGTGCGTGAGTACACCCTGCTGCTTGATCCTCCCGTGTTTGATCCGACGCCCGTACAGCGTACCGTGCAGCCTGCACAGGTACAGCGGCCTGCCGCAGCGCAGCCCGTTGAGCCCCGGCAGCGCCCGGTGACTGGCAGTCGGACAGGCTCGACCTCCAATATTCGTACTCGCATGGACAGCGAAACCCAGGTTTATGTGGGGGTCAATGACACCCTGTGGGAAATAGCCGCGCGTAGCAAGCCCGGCAATATCAGCGAGCATCAGATGATGCTGGCGCTGTTGCGCAAAAACCCAGCCGCCTTCCCCTCGGGCAATATCAATACCATGCGCGCTGGCGTGGTGCTTGACCTGCCGACGCCGGAAGAGGCCGCCCGCTTGACCCACCGTGAAGCAGTGGCTGAGGTTGCGCGTCAAACGCAGATATGGCGAGAAGGACGCGCTTCGCGCCAGCAGGCAGAAGAGCCCAGAGCGCCGGTGGATGTGAGCCGGCAGGATGAACCCGACGCATCGACTGACGACAGTGCAGCTACGGCACCGGCGGATGAGTCGGCCGAGCAGGCACAGGGCGAAGCAGCTCCCGTTGATGAAGGACAACTGAAGATCGTAGCCCCTCTGGAAGAGTCTGAGGCGGACGCACAGGAAGAGACCGAGGCTGGCAGCGAAACGGTCACCACCGAAGAGGCGGGTGCGCCGCAGCAGGATCCATCAGCTGTTTCGGCCGCTCAGGAAAATCTCGAAAACGATGTTTTGATCGCGCAGGAGAAGATTGATCGTCTTGAGCGCGAAAATACGGACCTTAACGACAAGCTCAACTCCGTTCTGGAGCAGCTTGAGGCTCAGAGCCGCCTGCTGGAGCTGCAGTCTCAGCAGATGGCTACACTGCAGGCCGAATTAAGCCGTGATGCCGCCGCTGCAGCCTCTGAGTCCGAGTCTCAAAACGACAAGGGCCTGCTGCAGAACCCGGCGGTGCTCGGCGGTATTGGTGCCGGTGCTGTCGCCATTCTTGCGGGACTCTGGCTGATGCTGCGTCGTCGAGGCTCATCTGAGCCGGACAAAAAGCGCGAGCTGGTCAATGTGCCGGACAATCTGCGTGATGAGGATGATGTCGATCCGCCTGCCGGTGGGCGTGATGCGGCCACATCAGCCGCTGTTGCCGGTGGCGCGGCAGCGGTTGCGGCCGCTGCGGCCGCCGATGATGATGAAAAAGATCAGCCTGTGCCCCTGGCGCCTCTGTCAGGCGAGAGTGATGAGTTTTCGCGTCCGCCGATGCAGAATCTCGCACCGGACGAGGCTGATACCGGTCACGATGATCTGGAGCAGGATTTGCAAAGCCTTGATCTGGACATGGATCTGGATCTTAACGATCTCGATATTGATGACGAGCCTGATCTCGATCAACTTGATGACAGTGTCGAACAGCTGGCTGAAGACAGTGACGCACGCATTGATGCCACCGAATTTGATCTCGGAGCGGAAGATGAGCCGGTCGCCGAGCTGGCGCCACTGGCTGCAGCAGAAGAGCCTGCTGAAGAGGCAGAGCCTGAGCTTGAGTCCATGTCTTCCGATGATGAGCTTGAATTCAGCGTCAAGCCACAGGAGCCGGAAGATGAGCCCTCTGAGCTTGACAGCATGCTGGGGGATGACGATGACTCCGATGATCTCGACTTCCTGCTCAGCGGTGCAGCGGATAAGGACGATGATGATGCACAGGCGATCAGCGATGATGAAGCACTGCTGGAAGATGCTCTGAAGGAAGATAACGGCTTCAGCCTTGCAGATGATGCTGTTGCGATGACAGATGACTCTGTCCTTGATGATGATGAGCTGCTCGGTGAACTGGAAACTGACGAACCGGCAAACGACAACAGTCTGCATGAAACCGTGACCGCAATGGATACTGACGATTATGAAATCGATCATGATCTTGAAGCGATGCTGCAGGGGGCTGCTGTCGAGTCTGAAGAGGATGAGGCTGACATTCCGGCTGGCGACAGCGCGGATGACGATCTGGACAGCCTGCTGGCGTCCTTTGAGCCGGAAGATGACCTGTCTGCCGGGGTCGCGCCGGTTCGCCCAGGTGAGCAGGTTGAAGAGGAACTGACCGCAAACATCTCGCATGACCTGGAGATGGATCTTGATTCCGAAGTTGATGAGCTGCTGAACAGTACCGACGATGAAATCGCTCTGGAAGAGAAGCGCAGTGATGAAGCGGTCGATGTTCTCGACAAGATGAATCTGCTCAGCGGTACTGATGAAATTGAAACCAAGCTGGATCTGGCGCGCGCCTACATGGAAATGGATGATAAGGACGGTGCACGCGATATCCTCAATGAGATCACCAGTGAAGGTACAGATGAGCAGCGCCAGGAAGCGCAGAAGCTGCTGGACTCACTGAGCTGACAAAGACATTCAATGAGTAAACAGAACTCTTCCGGGGCGATTTCGATCGCCCCTTTTCGTTATGCTCTAGCTGTTGAGTATGTAGGAGCCGCCTACCGTGGGTGGCAGTTGCAGGCGTATGACAAGGTGCCCACGATCCAGGCTGAGGTAGAGCGAGCCTTGTCGGTGGTTGCCAACCATCCTGTTCAGGTTGTCTGTGCCGGGCGTACCGATGCCGGTGTTAATGCCAGCCATCAGGTGATTCATTTTGACAGCTGGGCAGAACGTGATGAACGCGCCTGGGTGTTGGGCACCAATTGCCATCTGCCTGATGACATCTCGATCAAGTGGGCGACCACCGTGCCTGGGTGCTTTCACGCCCGCTTTTCAGCGCGGGAGCGACGCTACCGCTACCTGATTTACACGTCGCCTTCACGTCCTGCCGTTCTGGCAGGGGGGGTCACCTGGACGCATCGCACGCTGAATACCGAGCGTATGCAGGAGGCGGCCGAACACCTGCTGGGCGAGCATGACTTTACCTCCTACCGAGCGGTTGGATGCCAGGCGCGCAGTCCGGTACGCGAAATTCGCAAATTGAGCGTGTATCAAAGTGGGCGGCTGGTCGTGATTGATGTCAGTGCGAACGCTTTCCTGCATCATATGGTGCGTAATATTGCCGGTGTGCTGATGGCGGTCGGTGCAGGGGATCGTTCACCTGGCTGGGCGCTTGAAGTATTACAGGCCAGAGATCGACGCCAGGGTGGAGTTACCGCGCCACCTGATGGTCTGTACTTCGTGGATGTACGCTACCCGGATATATTCAGGTTGCCGCCGTCGGACCCGGGCCCCTATTTTCTGTCATCAGGAAACTGACGCCTTGCCACGGCTTTGCTAATATTATGCGCCTGCCTCCGAGACGAGAATGCGATGACCACTCGAATCAAGATATGCGGTATTACCTGTCGTGAAGATGCCGTCGCTGCAGTGGCGGCAGGGGCGGATGCGCTTGGATTTGTATTCTACGAACCCAGTTCGCGTTATGTTGATCCTGCCGTTGCGGCTGATATCATCAGCACACTGCCGCCGTTTATTACCAGTGTAGGGCTGTTTGTCGATGCCCCGCAGGAGCAGATTCAGCGGGTGATTGACCTGGCGGGCCTGGATCTGCTCCAGTTTCATGGTGATGAGACCGAGCAGCAGTGCAGCCGCTTCAGTCGCCCCTATATCAAGGCATTGCGAGTGCGTCCGGGGCTTGATGTCGAGTCAGCGGCCGCTGTCTACCGCTCTGCGCGAGGGTTGCTGCTTGATGCCTATCGCCCCGGCGTGCCGGGTGGCACGGGTGAGGTGTTTGACTGGGCGCTGATTCCTCGGACGCTTGCGGGTGATATTACGCTGGCGGGTGGCTTGACCCCCGCCAATGTGGCCGCGGCGATCACTCAGGTGCAGCCCTACGCCGTCGATGTGTCGGGAGGGGTTGAAGCGGCTCCCGGACGCAAGGACAGGGCAAAAATGTGCGCCTTTGCTGCTGCAGTCAGAGCCCTGAGCTGAGTCTCAGTCGCACCTTGGGTGCAGGCTTAACGAATTCATATCGCCAGTGGGTGCCGAATGGACCGGCTGGCCGCCGATAGGATAGTGAGAGATGAGTAACTGGCTGGAAAAAATTGTACCTTCGCTGGTACGCAACGAAAAAAAGCGTACCAATATTCCAGAAGGTCTTTGGAAAAAGTGTCCCAAGTGTGACTCCATACTCTATCGCCCGGAGCTTGAGAAAAATCTCAATGTCTGCCCCAAGTGCGATCATCATATGCGCGTGCATGCTCGTCGTCGCCTTGAGCTGTTCCTGGATGAAGGCTCGCGTGAAGAGATCGGTGCTGATGTAACGCCGGTTGATCGTCTCAAGTTCCGTGACTCCAAAAAGTACAAGGACCGCCTGTCTGCTGCGCAAAAGGAAACCGGTGAAAAGGATGCCCTGATCGCCATGCGGGGCACGCTGGAAGGGTTGCCGGTTGTTGCGGTTGCGTTCGAGTTCAGCTTCATGGGAGGGTCCATGGGGGCTGTGGTCGGTGAGCGTTTTGTGCGTGCCGCCAATGTTGCGCTGGAAGAGGGTATCCCCCTGATCTGCTTCTCGGCTTCGGGTGGGGCACGCATGCAGGAGGCCCTGATCTCCCTGATGCAGATGGCCAAGACCAGCGCCGCGCTTGAAAAGCTCAAGCAGGCGGGGATTCCGTATATTTCGGTACTGACCGATCCTGTCTATGGTGGTGTCTCTGCATCACTGGCGATGCTGGGTGACCTGAACGTGGCTGAGCCCAATGCACTGATCGGTTTTGCGGGCCCGCGAGTCATCGAACAAACCGTACGCGAGAAACTGCCGGAAGGCTTCCAACGCAGCGAATTTCTGCTGGAGCATGGTCAGGTCGACATGATCATCAGCCGTAATGAAATGCGTACACGCCTCGCCGCCATCCTCTGCAAACTGACGCTGCGCCCCATGTGTGGTGTTGCTGAAGAGGATGAAGGTGTTGCTGATGACAATGAAGCGGTCCGTGATGACAGTTGAGCTGCCGCTGGATCTTTCAGGCTGGCTGGCACGGATCGAGGCCTGCCATCCAGCTGAAATTGAGCTTGGGCTTGATCGGTTGCAGCAGGTTGCACAGCGCCTGCCAATCGATCTGGCGTCTGTCTGCAAGATCGTGATTGCAGGCACCAACGGCAAGGGCTCAACGCTCACCATGCTGGACGCCATTCTCGGGCGCGCCGGTTATACAACCGGCAGCTACACTTCGCCGCATTTTCTGCACTACAACGAGCGTATCTGTATCTCTGGGCAGCCGGTTAACGATGCAACTCTGTGCGAAGCCTTTGCGCTGATTGAGCAGGTGCGAGAGGCAACTCCATTAACCTACTTTGAGTACGGTACACTGGCCGCATTGCTGATTTTCAGTCAGCGTCAGGTTGATGTGGCACTACTGGAAGTGGGGCTTGGAGGGCGGCTGGATGCGGTCAATATCGTGGATGCCGATATTGCGCTGGTGACCACCATTGCATTGGACCATACCGACTGGCTTGGCCCGGATCGAGAGTCAATCGGGCGCGAGAAGGCGGGTATATTCCGTGCAGGCAAGCCCGCTTTGTGCGGTGATCCGCACCCTCCGGCAAGCCTGCTCGATTATGCCCGCACACTGGGAACACCGCTTCAACTGCAGGGTGTTGATTTCAGTTATGAGCTCAAGACCGATCAGTGGTCCTGGCAGAGTGATGGCAGGCATCTTGATGCGTTGCCGGTGCCAGCGCTGCCGTTGCCCAATGCAGCGCTGGCGCTGGCAGCACTGCAGCACTTTCCTTATCCGATCGCTGAGCAATCAATTCGAGAAGGGTTGGCACAGGCTCGCCTGAAGGGGCGCCTGCAGCCCGTGCAGCTGGGCCAGGTGAGTGCCACCGTGGATGTGGCGCATAACCCTGAAGCGGCGGGCTATCTTGCTCGCTGGCTGTCACAAAGGCCTTGTGACGGACAGGTTCACCTTGTACTGGGAATGTTGGCAGACAAGGATATAGAAGCGGTCGTGCAGATTTTGGCTCCGGTGATTGATGTTTGGCACCCCGTATCACTGGATGTGCCGCGAGGCGCCGGACGTGAACGACTCGAAGCGGCACTGCTTGGAGCCGGTATAGCCCGAGACCGTATCCGGGGGGCTGACAGTGTTGACTCGGCCGTCAGACAGCTGCAGTCGATGCCGGCAGCAGATCGACTGTTGCTGGCCGGCTCCTTCTTTACAGTTGCGCAGGCACTGGAACTGGCGGAACAGGAATAACAGCCATGACCGAGCAGCAGAAAAAACAACTGGTGGGTGCGGCTGCACTGCTTGTATCCGCCTTGATACTGTTCCCGCTGTTGCTGGATGGTTCAGGCTATCGTGAGCGCCATCTGCAGGAACGTATTCCCCAGGCGCCCGCGCTTCCTGCCAGAGTGGATATTGAGCCGGTTGAGTCGATACCCGAACGTGAGTCCGAGCTCCCTGCACCGGCTGAACCGGCGGTGATCAGTGTGCCGGTACCTGAGCTGGCTGACGCCATTGATGCGCAGAAGCCACAGGTCAGTGCTCAGCAAGACACACCGGTGCTGGATGAGCAGCAGGTTCCGGTGGCCTGGACACTGCAACTGGCCAGCTTCAAGGATGAGGCCAATGCCCGCTCCCTGCGCAGTGAGCTGGTGGATGCCGGCTACAAAGTCTACATCCGGCATGGGCCTGATCTGGTGCGTGTTTTTGTCGGACCGGATCTGCAGCGCTCGCGTCTGGAAGCATTGCAGGCGCGGCTCAAGTCGGATTATGCACTGGATGGCATGATCGTGCGCTTTACTACACAGTGAATTGGTCATTGGGTTGGGCTGCTGGCTCTGATAGAATGCGCGCTGTTTTCGGGACTGGCGACTGACGATGAACTGGGCTGACTGGACCATTCTTGCCATCATAGCGATCTCTACTCTGATGAGCCTCAAGCGTGGCTTTGTACGAGAAGCGATCTCTCTGCTGACCTGGGTGACGGCGTTTGTGATTGCACGTCTTTTTGCCGGTTCACTGAGCTATCTGCTTGAGGCTTACGTTCAGACGCCTTCACTGCGCTTCGCCGCCGCCTTTGCTATTCTGTTTATCGTCACGCTGATTGCCGGTGCATTGCTTGGCGCCCTGTTTACTGCATTGGTGCAGGCAACGGGGCTTTCAGCATCGGACCGAGTGCTGGGCATGGGGTTTGGTGCCGTGCGTGGCGGGCTGGTCGTGGTTGTGATCGTTGCATTGCTGGGCATGACACCGGCAGTGCAGGACAGCTGGTGGCAGGGGTCCCAACTGATTCCCCATTTTGTACTGCTTGAAGGCTGGACCAAAGAGGTCGCCAGTGACGTCGGGCAGGTAATCTGGAATATTGGTCGCTGAGTCTTGAAATCAGCGCCATCCTAAAGCTACATCCTTCTGAGGTGGATTGAATGTGCGGTATCGTCGGCGTAGTTGCCAAGTCGTTTGTTAACCAGACTATTTTTGATGCACTGACGGTGCTTCAGCACCGCGGTCAGGACGCGGCCGGCATGGTGACCTGTGAAGGTGATCGCTTTTTTCTGCGCAAGGACAACGGGCTGGTGAACGAGGTGTTCCGCACCCGGCACATGAAGAAGCTCAACGGCAATATGGGGATTGGTCATGTGCGCTACCCGACTGCCGGCAGTAACAGTTCGGCAGAAGCGCAGCCGTTCTATGTCAACTCTCCCTACGGGATTGCACTGGCGCACAACGGCAATCTGACCAATGCTGACAAGCTGGCTGATGAAATTTTCCGCTCTGATCTGCGTCACATCAACACCACCTCTGACTCTGAAGTTCTGCTGAACATTTTTGCTCATGAGCTGCAGCAGATCGGCAAGCTGCAGCCCACCGCCGATGATATCTTCAATGCGGTGGAGAAAGTGCATGCGCGCTGTCAGGGTGGTTATGCGGTGGTGGCAATGATTACCGGCTACGGCATCGTTGCGTTTCGTGATCCCTGTGGCATTCGGCCGCTGGTGTATGGCAAACGCGTAACGAGTCAGGGTGAAGAGTACATGGTCGCTTCCGAAAGCGTAGCGCTGGATACGTCCGGCTACACGCTGGTGCGCGATCTGGCACCGGGTGAAGCGATCTTCATCGACACGCAGGGCCAGGTTTCCACGCGCCAGTGTGCACAGGTAAGTCGTGTCGCCCCGTGCCTGTTCGAGTTTGTTTACCTGGCGCGCCCGGACTCAATCATTGACGGTGTTTCCGTTCATCATTCCCGCATGGAGATGGGCGTCAAGCTGGCCGAGAAAGTGATGCGCGAACGTCCGGATCATGACATTGATGTCATCATCCCGATCCCTGATACCAGTCGTACGGCAGCACTGGAAATGGCTAATACTCTCGGCGTCAAATTTCGTGAAGGCTTTATCAAGAACCGCTACATCGGTCGCACCTTCATCATGCCGGGACAGACCCTGCGCAAGAAGTCTGTACGCCAGAAACTGAACCCGATCATGGCCGAGTTCCGTGACAAGGTCGTGATGCTGGTGGATGACTCCATCGTACGTGGTACTACCTCAAAGCAGATTGTACAGATGGCGCGTGATGCCGGTGCCCGCAAGGTCTATTTTGCTTCGGCTGCGCCTGAGGTTCGCTTCCCGAATGTCTATGGCATCGATATGCCTTCTGCCAGTGAACTGATCGCCCATGGTCGCACCGCCGATGAAGTCGGCGAGTACATTGGCTGTGACTGGATGCTGTATCAGGATCTGGATGACCTGAAGGAATCCGTTACCTGCTTCAATCCTGAGATCACTGAATTCGATACCTGTGTGTTTGATGGGCGTTACGTCACCGGTACGGTGGACGAGGACTACCTCGCGCGCGTGGATGCGAAGCGAAACGATGGTGCCATGTCGGCGTCTGACCCTTCGGT